>Ga0268262_10000961_pt1 | contig 37135 bp, 32 predicted proteins | sample TergutNc150P3_FD_190354 | JGI IMG/M metagenome (GOLD analysis project Ga0268262, IMG submission 190354) | Nasutitermes corniger P3 segment gut microbial community from laboratory colony in Florida, USA - Nc150 P3 (SPAdes) (version 2) | ecosystem: Host-associated > Arthropoda: Insects >...
CCCCCCCCCGTTTGTTTCGGGTGGACAACATACAACCGGCAGTTTTTATTATTTTTTACTCTTTCCCGGATAGAAAAACAAGTTTGTTCAACATCCTCAATAAGGAATTGGGAGGTTTTTCGGTTCAAAGAGGAATAAGAGAATAAACATGAAAACAATTTTCGTAGTAAACAACAGCGATATCAGCCTTTTACTGGCGAAAGAAGCTTTGGAAAATCGTCAAAGAGTGTTAACATTGTCGTCAAGCGAGAAGATGTTTAAGCTTTTGGAAAAAATTACTCCGGAATTAATTCTGCTGGATATTGAAGTGCCTGAAACAGACAGATTTGAAACACTGCAAAAACTGAAATTAAATCCGTTATACTCTAATTCTCCCTTCATATTTCTGTCGAATCAAAGGGTAGGAGACATCGAAACTCTCAGCTTTGAATTTGGCGTAGTAGACTTTATCTCAAAACCTTTCTCCACGCCGATACTGCTTAACCGCATAAAAACACAGACGGATATTGACTGGTTAATTCGCGATCCGTCTGAAAGGATAAAATGCCTGCAAAACAGCATTATGATAGTTTATGCCAATATGGCGGAAGCGCGCGCCAAGGACACAGAAGGTCATAACAATCGCATAGAAGCGTATATCAAAATATTGATAGAAGCGATGAAAAACCGAGGAATATACGCCGATGAAATACGCAAATGGGATATCAATAAGGCCGTTTTTTCGTCACGGTTACATGACATGGGAAAATTAAGTATTTTAGACACAATTTTGAACAAACCCGATAAATTGAGCGAAAATGAATATGAAAAGATAAAAATCCACACCACTGAAGGCGTAAAGATAATAGATAAAATGATAAAAAGTACAGGCGAAGAGGAGTTTTTAAGCAACGCCAGACTGTACGCCGAATATCACCATGAACGATGGGACGGAAAGGGCTATCCGTACGGACTTAAGGGCACAGATATACCGCTTCATGGCCGTATTATGGCGATTGTTGACGCTTATGACGCGCTTGTATCAAAACGCCCTTACAGAGAAGCGTATTCTGACGAAGAGGCGTTAGATATCATTTCAAAAGATTCCGGTAAGCAATTTGACCCAAAAATAGTCGAAGTGTTTCTTGAGGTGAAGGATAAGATTAAAGAAGAGAGATTTCTATTATGCAATTTTACTATATAAGAACTACAGATAGGTTAAAAATGACAAAATTTATGTTAAAAACAGAAAAACGACATAATAAATCGTTAAAAAGTGTCGTTGACAAAATGACAAAATCAACATATAATGGAAGAAAAGCTGAAAAAATCGTACTAATTTAACAAGAGCAGGGTTATGAAAACTATTTTTATGGTTGATGACAGTGATACAAGTCTTGCAATAGCGAAAAGAGCGCTGGAACATCAATATAGGGTTTTAACAATGCTGTCCGGCGTAAAAATGTTTTCACTTTTAGAAAAAATTACTCCCGATTTAATCATTCTTGATATTCAAATGCCCGGAATGGACGGTTTTGAAACATTACAAATTTTAAAATCCAAACCTTTATACGCGGATATTCCCGTTATGTTCCTTACAAGTTTTTCAGACGACGACATTGAAGCCAAAGGTTTTGAAATGGGCGTGATAGACTTCATCTCTAAACCTTTTTCCGCGCCCGTTCTGCTTAACCGCATTAAAACGCAGTTGGACATAGAAGACATAATCAGCGAGCGAACAAAAAGAATCAAACTTTTACAAAGCGGCATTATGGCTGTTTTTGCAAACGTGATAGAAGAACGCGATAAAGATACGATAGGTCATAATGATCGTACGGCAATGTATATCAAAATACTTTTAAACGCAATGAAAGAACGCGGAGTATATGACGATGAAATATCTTCATGGAATATTGATAAAGTCGCTTCGTCCGCCCGTATGCATGACATGGGAAAAATTAACGTATTAGACACGGTTTTAAACAAACCGGGAAAATTGGACGATAATGAATACGAACAAATGAAAACCCACCCCATTGAAGGCGTAAAACTAATCGATAGAATTCTAAAACAAACCGGCGAAGAAGAATTTTTGCATAACGCTAAATTGTTTGCCGAATATCATCATGAACACTGGGACGGCTCCGGTTATCCGCACGGGTTAAAAGGAACGGATATTCCTCTGCATGGACGTCTTATGGCAATCATTGACGTATACGACGCGCTTGTGTCAAAACGCCCTTATAAAGAACCGCTTGCCAACGAAGAAGCTGTAAAAATAATTTCAACAAATGCCGGCAAACAGTTCGATCCTAAAATAATAGAAGTATTTATTGCTGTGCAGGAACAGTTAAAAGAAGCAAGGGAAGCATTATAAATACAGGGAGTAATTTGATGGATGTTAATGTTTTTATCTATGAACTAACAAAAAGGAATTGATTTTAAATGAGTCTACGTTCAAGGATAACAGGAGTCGCCACAATATTTATTCTTCTCTCTCTAATAATGCTTTTGATTTTGAACGTCTACCACATACAATCCATGAACATGGAAGACGTGAACATGGAAAACATCATCTTTGTAGAAAAAGATAAACTTAAAGACGACATGATATATCTTGAATCCGTGCTGGAGAATGAACATAACATTAAACACCTTGAAAAAGGCGATTATATCGACGAGGGCTTCTCTCCCGCGCACCACCACCGTGAGATTATTGAACATCTATCGCACAATCTTGGAATAGAAGCGGCTGTTTATATCAAAGAAGATAACGTATTCCGATGTATAACCTCCAGCATTGTTGATTCAGACGGAAATCCGGCGTTAAACATTTTTCTTGGAGAAGAAAGCGCGGCATATATTTCTATTGAATCCGGCGAGGATTATACCGGTAAGGACATTATTCTGGACAATGAATACGTAACTTTATACCGCCCTCTTTTTCAACCCAACACAAACGAAGTTATAGGCATTTTGTTTACAGGCATTAAAATGGACGCAATAAGAGGTATCATCTCGCATAAAAACGGTGAAATGGACAGGCATATAACTTTATTAAAAATAGGAACTTTTTTTCTGGGAGCGTCCTTGTTAGTAACTTTCATTATTATATTTAACCGTATCATTAAAGAAAGAAATGTAGCGGAAGATCACCTTCGGGTTATTTTTGACACTATGCCGTTAGGCGCAAACTTTCATGATGAAGCGTTTAATTTTTTTGACTGTAATAAAGGCGCGATTAAAATGTTTGGGTTATCAAGCAAACAGGAATATTTCGAAAATTTTCAGAAACTTTCACCCAAATATCAGCCTGATTGGAAACTGTCAAGCGAAAAAATGCGCGAAGCTATCAAAAAAGCCTATGACGACGGTTACTATAGGTTTGAATGGATGCACCAGAAATTAACCGGAGAGCCGATACCATGTGAAATTACGCTTGTACGAACAAAACATAATAAAGAATTTATTATAACGGCTTATTTACGCGATTTACGTGAATCAAAACTGATGTTGAGGGAAATCCATCAGCGTGAAAATTTATTGAATACGGTAAACAGATCTGCGGAAATTTTATTGTCTATCAGTGATGAAAAATCATTTAAATCATCACTGTTAAAGAGTTTTGAACTTATAGGAATCTGCATGGATGTTGATCGCGTTCAAATTTTGCGTAACGAGACATTAGAGGGCGAACTGCAATGCGTCCTAATGTATGAATGGTTAAGCCCATACGCCAATAGCTGCGTCATAAACCAACCTATTGGCACAATATTACCCTACAACATAAGCCCGGAGTTCAAACAATTATTCATGCTCGGCGAACATATAAACTCCTCAGTATCAATCTTACAGGAAAAAGAAAGCTCTTATTTTAAAGCATTTGGAGTAAAATCAATCGTAATTATCCCGATGTTTTTAGAGAATAATTTCTGGGGATTATTCAGCATTGACGACTGCCGTCAGGAACGTATATTCTCAGGTGATGAAATCAATATATTAACATCTATGGGTTTAATGATAACCAATGCCGTAAACAAAAATTTACAAGCAACCAAAATAAGCGAATCTAACAAGCGCGTTCAAATTATGTTTGACGCCATGCCGTTAGGCGCGTTCTATATTGATGTTAATTTAAATATTATAGACTGCAATGAGGGGATACTTAAATTATTTGACATATTCAGCAAAGAGGAATTCCTGAACAGATTTGACGATCTTTTTCCTGAATACCAGCCGGATGGAAAATTATCAAAAAATAAAATGGCTGACAGCATTGAGAAAGCCTTTGTAGAAGGTTATTTTCATGATGATGATTATATGTTTCAGAATCTAAAAGGCGAACCGATACCGTGCGAAGTTACGCTTGTCCGTGTTAAGCATTATGACGATTTTATTTTAGCGGCTTATTTACGCGATTTAAGCGAATTAAAAACCGCAATTACCGAAATGAATCAATCAAAGCAATCGTTTAATCTTTTGGAAAATATGCTGAACAGCCTTAACGTGATGATTTATGTTAATATTCCCCAAACAGGCGAAGTTTTATTTATTAACAACTTTATGAAGAATCATTTTAAAATTGAGGGCGATTATGTAGGGCGGTATTGCTATAAAGTGTTTTTTACCGATAAAAATGAAGCATGCGATTTTTGTCCTTGTCGTAGGCTTGACAATGATCCGCTGGGAACAGTTATTTGGGAAGCGCTCAACCCAATAACAAACCGCATATACCGCAATACCAGCCGTTATATGGAATGGTCAGACGGTAGAATTGTCCATATTCAACATTCAGTCGATATAAACGAGTTAATTATCGCAAAAGAACAGGCAATTCGGGCTAACAACGCAAAAAGCAATTTCCTTACAAAGATAAGCCATGAAATACGAACGCCAATGAACGCGATTCTGGGTATTACGGAAATTCAACTGCAAAATCAAAATCTTCCCAATCAACTTCAAGAAGCGCTTGGGAAAATTAATAATTCCGGTTATTTACTGCTTAGCCTTATAAACAACATATTGGACATGTCCAAGATAGAGTCGGGAAAAATGGAACTTTCTCTTAGCAATTACGATTTCCCAAGTCTGATAAATGATACGGTTTATCTTAATGTTGTATTGTACGACAATAAACAGATTACATTTACCCTTAAAGTTGATGAGAATATTCCGTCAAGAATGACAGGCGACGAACTGCGTATCAAACAAATCATAAACAATCTTCTTTCCAATGCCTTTAAATACACAGACAACGGTGAAATTTCAATGTCTATTTCCGCCGAGTATCATGAAGACCCGTCGCTTGTTACGCTTGTTTTCTGCATATCGGACACAGGACAGGGTATGACGGAGGAACAGGTTGACAAGTTGTACGACGAGTTCACCCGCTTTAATACGGATGTTAACAACAAAGTAGAAGGCACCGGTCTTGGAATGAGTATTACAAAACAACTTGTCATTATAATGGGCGGTAAAATTGACGTAGAGAGCGAGTTCGGTAAAGGGTCCGTATTTACCGTGCATTTACCGCAAAAAATTGAAAAGGACATCGCGGTACTGGGCAAAGAAATGGCGGAAAAATTAAGTAATTTCCGCACCGCTGATTTGTCACAAATGGAAAAAAAGACGCAAATTTCATACGAGTATATGCCTTACGGCAAGATATTGATAGTAGACGATGTGGAAACGAACCTTTATGTCGCCAGAGGATTGATGGCTCCTTATGGGTTATCAATTGAAACCGCCAGAAGCGGTTTTGAAATGATAGAAAAAATTAAAGACGGCTCTGTCTTTGACGTTATATTCTTGGATCATTTTATGCCGAAAATGGACGGTATAGAAGCCGTAAAAATTATAAGGGATATGGGATATAAGCATCCTGTCATTGCGTTGACAGCTAACGCGATTGTAGGACAAGAAGAAATGTTCTTACAGAACGGATTCGACGGATTTATTTCCAAACCCATAGACATACGGCAAATAAACGCTACTCTTAATAAATTGGTGCGCGACAAATACCCGATTGAAGTTGTTGAAGCCGCGCGGAAGCAAGCGTCCTCTACTTCTGAAGAACGTACAATTAAGAATATTGAGCCGTATGCTGATCCTAAATTAAAGGCTATTTTTGCGCGCGATGCCGAGAGCGCCTTTGGAAGAATAGAAACAATACTCTCGAATTCGTTCCGCAGAGGCGACGATATCCAGCAATATGTTATCGACGTACATTCAATGAAAAGCGCGCTTAACAATATGGGTGAAAAACAATTATCCGCCGTCGCGCTTAAACTGGAAATGGCGGGAAGGTCGAAAGATATACCTTTAATGATAGCCGAAACTCCGGCATTTTTGGAAGCGTTACGCATAATCATTGATAAATTCAAACCAAAAAACAACGATTCCACGGAGGAAGTTTTTGAAAACGATCTTGTTTTATTATCCAAAAAAATGCTCGCTATTTTAAACGCCTGTGAGAAGTATGACGAAGTAACCGCAAACTCGGCGCTGCAAGAACTCGAACAAAAAAATTGGTCGTCTACTATCAAGGAACATATTAACGATATTGCCATGCATTTACTGCACAGTGATTTTGATAAAGCCGCGGAAGTCGCAAGCGACTACGCGTAATATAACTGCTTTTGGCGGTACTAGTCTTTAAAATCTTTTTTCCGTATCATGTTGCGCTGAATTTTTCCGCTGATTGTCTTTGGCAATTCCGGCACAAATTCAATGATGCGCGGGTATTTATATGGGGCTGTTACATGTTTTACATGGTTTTGCAATTCGCGGATTAATTCATCCGAGGCTGTGTAACCCCGCGCAAGAACGATGGTCGCCTTCACAACCTGACCGCGCATTGGATCGGGGGCGGCGGTGACGGCGCACTCAAGCACTGAGGGGTGTTCCATTAACGCGCTTTCAACTTCAAAAGGACCGATGCGGTAACCGGAACATTTAATTACGTCGTCGTTGCGCCCGACAAACCAAAAGTAGCCGTCGTCGTCTTTCCACGCCATGTCGCCCGTTTTATATGTTCCGTTGTTCCAGCAGTTTTCCGTTGTTTCCTTGTCCTTCCAATAACCTCGGAAAATACCCGGAAAATCAGAATTGCCGATTACAGGCGGCATACTGTCAGGTTCGCAGTCTTTAGTTTCGTACATATTTTTTCCGGCGCAAGTTATACTCATGTTTCCGACAATACCTTCGTCACATTCCGCCCCGTTTTCTTCCAGCAATTTAAGACCGAAAAGCGGCGCGGGTTTTCCCATTGAGCCGGGTTTTACAGGCAGCCATTTAAAAACAGCCGCCATTACGGAAGTCTCGGTTTGCCCGAAACCTTCCCTAATTTCAAGTTTTGTAAGTTCCATTAATTTATTGTAAACCTCAGGGCTTAACGGCTCTCCCGCCACGGACGTGTGGCGGATAAAACTAAAATCATAGTGCGAAAGGTCTTCCTTAATTAAATAACGGAAAACGGTTGCGGGGGCGCAAAAGGTAGTCGGTTTTAAGCGTAAAATTGCGTCTAACATCCCATTGGGGGTAAATTTTTCCGTGTCATAAACGCCTATTGCCGCGCCGCAAATCCACTGCCCGTAAATTTTTCCCCACGCGAACTTTGCCCAGCCTGAATCAGTCTGTGTCAGGTGAACGCAGTTGTCTTCCGCGCAATGCCAGTATTTCGCTGTAACAATATGCCCTAAGGGCAGGCTGTGGTTGTGAAGCACCATTTTAGGCATTCCCGCCGTACCGGAAGAAAAATAAATAAGCATAGGATCTTTTGTCACGGTCGCGATTCTTGTAAAATTTTCAGACGCCTTTTGAATTTCCGCTCTTATATCAATATAGCCTGCCGGAATCGTTTTGCCGATAACCGCTATTTTTTCCAAATTTTTACAGTTTGGACGCGCAAGAGCGATGTTTTCCATAAGTTCTTTGTCGTCAACGGTAATTAAAAGTTTTACGCCGGCAATATTGCACCTGTATTCCAAATCTTTAGCTGTTAGCTGATATGTTCCCGGAATGCAAATCGCCCCAAGTTTTGAAAGGGCGCACATTAAAACCCATACGCCGGGACGCTGTTTTAAAATAAGCTTAACCACATCGCCTTTTTTTATACCTAACGAAATAAGGGCGTTTGCGGCTTTATCCGAAAGACGCTTTATTTCCGCAAATGTAAAAGATTTCACTTCCTGAGTATCGTCCGTCCACAGCAGGGCAAGTTTTTCAGGCTGTAACTTTGCCCATTCGTCAACTACATCGTAGGCAAAATTAAAATTATCGGGCACATTACACCGGTAATTTTTGTAAAAATCATCGTAACTGTCAAATTCTATGCGGGGAAGGTAACGTGAAAGTATTTCGTTCATAAGTTATTCCTGAATTACTGTTAAGAATTGCGCTGTTCCGTTAACGGCGCTTTGCGCATGGGGAAGACGCGCGTCAAAATAAATAGAATCGCCGGGATTTAAAATATGCTCGGTTTTTACAACCGTTACTTTTACCTGCCCTTCAATTACAAAGTTAAATTCCTGTCCCGTATGAGACACTTGATCAACAGGAGGCTTCGACGAGTCAAGAGTAACAATCAACGGCTCCATTGTTCTGTGTTTAAAGTTATACGCAAGACTTGAAAACTCATATCCCGGGTAGCGCTCAATTTCCACTCCCTTACCCTTTCTGCAAACCGCCGCGCTGTCCATTCTTGCCTCTTCTCCGGTAAGAAGGACTGTAATGCTTGTTCCAAGGTGACCCGCTATCGTATACAATGCGCTGATTGGTATGTCTAATTCGCCGCTTTCATATTTGCCGTAAGTATCAAAAGGAATACCTGCTTCTTTTGCCAAATCCATTGCGCTGACTTCAAGAATCTCCCTTAATTCCTTTATACGTTCAGGAATATGGGCAGTCTTCTCGGTCATATATAATCCTTCCAATGCTTATCTGTTATTTCATCATTTATATCTATTATTTCAACAGGCATCCTTACGTTTTCCGTTCCGTTAAATCTAATCCTGTCTTCATTTACTCTTAAACCTGATATTCCGTCATTTAAAACCATATTTACATAATCCGAAATACTGTTCAATTTTTTTTCCGAGTATATTCCAAAAATTTCGTTGTACTCAATATCAGAGGCGTCATGTATGTCTGTTCCGGCGGTAACCGTCTTTCCTATTTTTTTCGCGTAACGGCTGGCAAGGGCGTCAAAAGACACGTCTTCATGTCCGCCGTTTACAATTTCAACAGCGTCCACACAGCCCGGAGAAAGAACAATTTTAGAAATATAGTATCTCTGTCTGAACGGATGGGCATGAACAACACAGCCCCCTGAATTTTTTACAGTAGTGTACTGCTCTTTTCTTGTCCACGTGCGAACTTCAGGGTGTTCCAGCAGCCAGTTTTTATCCAGCCCGTAAACAAGATAGTCGTCAAAGCCGTCAAATGTTTCTTCCCATCCGAAGAAAACGTCAAAATTATGCTTTAACCCCTCATTGTACGCATCCTCATACCCCTGGCAGAAACGGTTTACCCATTCACTCCACGGAAGTTTTTTGGATAAAGAGCAATTTGCGTTAAAAAAGTGATCTGTTACTATGATTCCCGAATATCCCAAATCCTGATAACCGGTAATATAATCTGCACCCCTGGATATAGCGCATTTACTAACAGGAGAAGTATGAAGGTGAGTTTCATATAAATACGCCATAAGAGCATTATACATAATATATCGAATTATATCAATAGTATATTATTGAATAATCGTTAATATTTTTAAAACTTAAACTTTTATACAATCGGCAGGCGGAAATGTTCGATTTTCTGACAAAAAGGGTTACTCCCCTGCCCTGAGATATAAGCGAGGAAATAAACTCATACGCCATTGCTCCGGCTATCCCCCTGCCTCGGAATTCAGGGTATACATAAACGCCGCCTACCTGAAACCTTGTAAAAGAAACCGCGCTTACATTGATTTTACCGACAAACTTGCCGTCAATTTCCGCCGCTAAAACCTGCCCTTTGGCGATAATATTGGCTGTATTCACACGGCTTGCCGCTGGGCTGAAAGCCGCCCCTTTTGGAAGCACTTCTTCTTTTTCATATTCCGCCTGTAAAGGAGCCAGCGCGTCAATATCAGACATTTTAGGCGTTACTAACCTTAGATTGGTAATATTTGACAAAGTATCCTTTTTCGTCGGATGGGCGTCAAGGCTCATAAGATGATATTCTATTATATCCTTTGGCTTCCTCCTGTCTTTGGTTATTTCATTCTCCAAAGCCATTACTTCCGGCTTTAAGCCCTGTATCGAATGTATTTTTTTTGACGACAAAAATTCTTTATAAAAACCATCTAAGGACTCAATATGACCGCATAAGACAGGCAATATATTATTTTTCCAGTAAACTATTACCGCTTGAATTTCACCGTTTTTCCCGCTCAATACCCAAATTAAAACATCGGCTTCTTTTTGCAAAAGGAATTTGGCGCATGCGTTGACATAATTGTTTTCCGCGTCCATAAGCAGTTTTTCAACGCGCGGAAAATCGCTCTTTTTTACTTTGCGCCAAGAAAAGGAATCACTCATATGGAAGTATACCCTGCGCGGGGATTCTGCCTGTTATTACCGAAAAACCGGCGGCAAAAGATTCGGGAGCGTAACTGTACACGGCGACCGCGCCGGTTACCCATTTTACGCTTTCAAGGTAAGCGGGACTTAATACCGAAAGAACAATCACTCTTTTATTCAACTGCTGTAAATTGCGTAAGAAACGCAGATCAAAATTATCCGACAAGCAAAAAATTACGGTATCAGCATTACGCGCGTAAGATAAAATATTTTCAGGTTCCGCCGAAGATGGCATACGGTAAACCGCGGCGCCCGGAAACGCCATTCTTCCGTAACTGATAAATTCCGGAAACCTGCCGGCTAAAAGAACGCGTCCCGCGTTTTCCTTTGTTACCGGAAAAACAGAATCCGACGGAACCGGTTTTACTATTGTCACGCTCCGCGCGGCAAGATTTAAAAAATAAGCGGTTCCTTCCGGATCATGGAGTCCTTTATCTACTTTTTTTAAATCGGGAATATACGGAACTTTTGAGTTACCGCGCATATAAGTTAATTTTAATTCCAGAATTCTGCGGGCGGAAGCTCTTACATATTGACGGAATTCTTTTTCCTCCCTCATGGAAGAAAGAAGGAAAGTCCACACAGGATCATAAAGAAGAAGGGTACTTGAAAACATTATAATATCGTTGCCCGCAATAATCGCCTGTTTTGCGGTGCGGGCGAGAGAACCTGTAGTAGACGTCGCGCCTGCCATTACTAAATCATCGGTTATTACAATACCCTTAAAACCTATTTTATCCCGCAGTACATCGCGAAGAAACCACGATGAAAGCGAAGCGGGCGCCGTTCCTGATTGCGTTTGCGGAAACGCAAGATGTCCGCTCATAACGGCGGGAAGTCCTTCCGCGGCAAGCATACGGTAGGGAACAAGTTCCCTCTCCCAAAGGGTATTAAATGAAACTTCTATTTTGGGAAGGATTCCGTGAGAGTCAAGGTCTGTATCTCCGTGACCGGGATAATGTTTCGCCGTTGGGATAATTCCGGCGGCAAGCTGTCCTTTTACAAACGCCGCGCCTAAAATCCCTGCGCTTACAGGGTTGTTTCCAAAAGCCCTTGGACCTATCAGCGTTGAATCGCGGTTTGTAAAAAGATCAACCGTAGGAGCGAAATTCATGTTGACGCCGAGGAGAGCCAATTCCTTGCCTATGTAATAACCGGACAGATACGCGTCGCGGGGATAACCCGACGCGCCTATCGCCATATTTCCGGGAGTTTCGCTTGTATCGCCTTTGATGTGGCGTATCCATCCGCCTTCCTGATCCGTAGCGATAAGAAGCGGAATGTTAAAAGCGCCGTTTAAACTTGCGCCCTGAAAAATGCCTACGGTTTCAGCTAATTTATGCGTATTTGCCGTATTCCATCCGAAAATTTTTACCCCGCCGATATTTCTCTGGCGGATCCAGTCCATAATTAACGGGGAAGGTTCTTCTCCAACCCAGCCAAGCATAAAAAGCTGCGCAAGAGCCTGCTCGTCCGTCATGGCGTTTTCGATGGCGGCTGCAAGTTCCGCCGGAGTCCCTGAGTCATTAAAACTTAGAGAGAAAAGAGAGAGCGAATTTAAAAATAAAAACACACACAGGAAAAAAACAAGAACCTGCGTTTCATTCTTTACTTTTTGTTTCATCTATATAGCCTGCGGCATTATGCGCGGCAACCGCGCCGTCGGCGGCGGCTGTTACAACTTGCCGGAAAGCGTTTGCTCTTATATCGCCAATGGCGTAGAAACCTGAAATGTTAGTCGCCATTTTGTGATCGGTAAATATATAGCCGCTTTCGTCCAATTTCGCGCCTAAAGAGCGCGCAAGCGAAGACTGCGGAACAGTGCCTACAAAAATAAAAACCGCATCTGTTTCTTCTTCGCTTGTTTTACCTGTTTTATTATTTTCCAAAACAACCGATTTTACTGTTTTATCGCCTTTTATTTCTTTAATTATCGTATTAAAACGAACTTCGATTTTAGGGTTTTTCATCGTCCTTTCTGCAAGAGATTTTTGGGCGCGGAAACTATCCCGTCTGTGAACCAATACAACTTTTTCCGTTAAACGTGAAAGATAACTCGTTTCCTCGCAAGCGGCGTCCCCTCCCCCGACAATAAACATTTTCTTATTCTTAAAAAAATGACCGTCGCATGTAGCGCAGTAAGAAACGCCCTTACCCGTAAATTCATTTTCGCCGGGAACGCCAAGCAAACCCGGCTTTGAACCTGTCGCAAGAATTACAGCGGAAGAGGTAAGATTTTTATCATTCGCAAGTTCTACAATAAAATGATCGTGTTTTTTTATACTCATTACGGTTTCCGTAAGAAAAGAAGCTCCAAAAGATTCAGCCTGTTTGTACAAGGCAAGCGAAAATTCATAACCTGAAATTCCCTCGGTGACACCCGGATAATTTTCCAACCGGTCAATAACCAGTATCTGTCCGCCGGGACTCAACTGTTCAACAACAATAACTTTCAAATTCGCCCTTGCCCCGTATTGGGCGGCTGTAAGCCCTGCGGGACCCGCGCCGATAATAATTAAATCAGCATCAAAATCAGCCATTATTCCTCCAACTTTTTTACAAAATTACTCACTTTTTATATTATTATAATATATAATAAATTGTGATTATAAAACCGTCAATTACATCATTATTTTTTTTGGCGTTAATTATCAGTTTTCCCGCGAAAATTAACGCGCAAAACACTTTTCCGCGAATTGAACCTGAATCAAAAGCTCTTGATTATTACCGTTTAGGCGTACAATCCGGTTATTCATGGACTGCTCTTGCGGAAATAGGACTTTGGGCGTCCGGTGACGCTAATTTTTCAGGTATGGATAAAATTAAATCAACCGTTTCCGCCCTAAACTCCGCTATAACCCCTGACCTATCCGAAAAAGAAAAGGCTGAATTTATTTTAAGTTATATGCATAAAAATATACTAAAAAATTATTACCTTTACCAAACCAGATTAGACACTCTTCTTTCCAACGGAAGATACAACTGCGTCTCATCCGCCGTTTTTTATATCATTCTTTGTAAAGCCGTCGGTATTAATACAAGCGGAGTTATGACAAAAGATCACGCTTTCGCAATGGTTCATATTAACGGGCAAAATTTTGACGTTGAAACGACAAACCAGTACGGGTTTGATCCCGGAAACCGCAAGGAGTTCCACGACTCAAGCGGAAAGACTACGGGGTTTGCGTATGTGCCTCCGCAGAATTACCGCGACCGCCAGACAATCAGTCAGATAGAGCTTGTCTCTTTAATTTTGAATAACAGAATCGGCGAATATGAAAGAGCGAATAATTTTTCCGCTTCTGTTCCTCTTGCCGTTGACCGCGCCGCGCTGTTGTTAGGCAATTCATATACAAAAACGTCCGAAGTTTTAACATCTGACTTTTTATTTGTCGATCCAAGAAAAGACTTGATGGACAGATTATTAAATTACGGCGCCTCGCTTTTACGAAGCAACAAAGAGGACGACGGGATTCGCTGGGCTGTTTTCGCTTCTTCAATTTATCCCGACACAAGGTGGCAGGAGTTTTTTTCAGCCGCGGTAAACAACAGGATTTCAAAATACATTAAAGAAAAGAAAATTCAAGACGCGCGTAATTTTCTGGAAAACCAAAAATCGTTTATATCCGAAGCCGACTACGTTCAATTTGACATTTTAATTGTTGACGCTGAATTTTTTAACAAAGCAAATGATTTTAAAACGCCGGAAGAAGGAAACGAAATACTTACCGCCGTTGAAAAAGCGCGCGCAAGCGGCAGATTACCGGAAAAAAGAGCGTCTGAATTATTAACTTACATTATACAAAAGACAGCGATGTCTCTCTGCGCTCCTCCGGGTAAGGATTGGCGCGCGGCTATTCGCTATTTAGAGAACGCTATTTCCAAATACGGACCAAACAGAGAACTGGAACAATCATTACGGACATACAAAGCCAACCTTGTGGCGGATTATCACAACCGTTTTGCGGCTGAATGGAATAAAAAGAATTTTGACGAAGCGGAGCGTATTCTGAATGAGGGGCTGGCGGAATTCCCTAATGATAAACAATTATTAAGCGATAAGCAGACTATCGCTAAGAATAGGTAGAAGAATTTTTTTAACCACGAACCACACGAACACTCACGAACTTATACTCCGAAATCTTGTCGCCGTTCGTGCGGGTTCGTGGTTTATTTTCTTGCGTAATAGTTAATCAAACAGCCATCTACGAGTATCTGCCTTTCTGCGTCTGTCAGTTCGCCAAGGGTCGCGGAGATTTCGCCTGTCTTTTCACCTAACACATAGCCTGTGATTCGCTCTTTTTTCTCTTGAACCGCGGACTTAATACCGGGGAAGAAGATATAATCGCCGTTTGAAAAAGCGGACTCGTCTGTAAAAAGGAAGGGTAATATGCCCCAGTTGATAAGATTTGATCTATACCGCTTTGTCGCGTATTCAAGAGCAAGGTTCGCGGATGCGCCAAGGACACGCTGGCAGGAAGCGGCTTGCTCTCTCGCGGAGCCGTCACCGGGTTTGCGGGCAAAAATTGCGCTTCCTATGCCGATGTTTGCAGATCCCATTCCCGAACAGCCTGCAATGTCTTGTATCTTTTGCAGTATCTTTTGTAATTCGCCGTCCGCGCTGCCTTTTCCCCTTTGCTCCTCAAGAGACTGTACCTCTTTTGCCCGCTTAACATAGGCGGGGTCTTTACGGCTTAAAGTGAATTCCGCCAGCTTTAGCGGATTTGAGCGGTAGGATGAAGTTTCCCCGGACGGAATAAGTTCATCGGTGGTGGTTACGGCGTCCGTGATAAAACTTACCACTTTTATTAAAAGGTTCTCAGGCAGAGCGGGCATTTGCGGCCAGTCTTTGATATTGGGACCGAATGTCAGTTCCGCTTGCGGGTTTGATTTTCCCACGCCGTTGTACACGCGCTTATCATATATGCTCTTGTCAAAAAAGAATTTGTATTTGCCGTATTTTACATTTATTTCCGTTGCGGCTGTAATTTTACCGCCGTTAACAGCCGTCGCGGCGATTGAACGCGCGTCCATAAGCGCGACAGAGGCAATTTGTCCGTCATTGGGCTTTGACCCTTCGCGATTCGGGAAATTGCGCGTAACGTGGCGGATGGAAAGTTCATTATTAGCGGGCGTATCTCCCGCGCCGAAACACGGTCCGCAGAAGGCTTCCCGCACAAGAACGCCGGCTTTCATAAAAGTTTCCACCGCGCCGTTCTTCACAAGCTCAAGATAGGTAGGCTGGCTTTCGGGATACACGCTTAAAGAAAAATTACCGTTTCCTGTTGAGTGGTCCTTCAATGTATCCGCCGCCGCCATGATGTTGGAAAAAATCCCGCCTGAACAACCGGCAATTATCGCCTGATCCGCCCATATTCCTCCGTCATGGCATTTAACGCCAAGGTTCAGGTTAAGACCGGTCTCTTTATTTTCTTTTTCAATTTTCGCAAAAATATCTTTCGCGTTTTTTTGCAGTTCTCTAATTGTGTATACGTTACTTGGATGGAAAGGCAGAGCGATACACGGCTCTATTTTTGAAAGATCAATCTTAATAAATCCGTCATAGTAGGCGACGTCGGCGGGCGCTAGCTCCTTGTAATCGCCTCCCCTGCCCCGCTCTTTAAGATATGCTTTTACATTGTCATCGGTTTTCCAAATTGACGACCAGCAGGCGGTCTCAGTCGTCATTACGTCTATTCCGTTGCGGAAATCTATCGGCAGTTTATCGACTCCGTCCCCGATAAATTCCATCACTTTATTTTTTACATAACCGTTATTAAAAACCGCCCCTATAATCGCAAGCGCGACATCCTGCGGTCCTACTCCTTTCGCTGTCTCGCCCTCAAGGTAAATCCCCACCACCTGCGGATACGCCATGTCGTAGGTTCTGTTCACTAACTGCTTCGCAAGCTCTCCGCCGCCTTCGCCGACCGCCATTGTTCCCAACGCGCCGTAACGGGTGTGGCTGTCCGAGCCGAGAATCATCTTGCCGCAGCCAGCCATCATTTCGCGGTTAAAACTGTGGATAACGGCAAGGTGGGGCGGCACATAAATACCCCCGTATTTTTTCGCGGCGCTCAGGGCGAACACATGATCGTCCTGATTAATTGTACCCCCTACCGCGCAAAGGCTGTTGTGGCAGTTTGTCAGCACATAGGGCATGGGGAACTTGTCCATTCCGCTCGCGCGGGCAGTCTGAATTATCCCCACATAGGTAATGTCATGGGAGGCAAGAGAGTCAAATTTAAGGCGCAGGTTACGGTCGTCGCCTGAATTATGAGCGGACAAAATACCGTAGGAAATCGTCCCCTTTTGCGCCTGTTCTTTGGACGCGATTACGCCGTTTTGCCTCAAATTTGCCTCTGCGCCGCCGTCATCGACTATTATTTGAGCGCCTTTTACTACATAGGCTCCGCCGTTGAAAAGCTCTATCATAAATTCCCCCATTTTATATCACTTTATTATAACATTGACTTTTTGCCAATAGAATGGTTTAATAGTATATATGGCAATAAATCCCCAAGAAGAATTAGACCTTCACTGGCAAAGCGCGGACGATTTCTTTGAAATAGAGTCTGACGGCGTTCTCTGCAAAGACATGAACGATATTGTCGAGCGTATTTCCAAGGTAAAGGATACTGTTAAAATATTAAATCTGAATAACCAGCAAGCCCTGACGGAAATTCCTGATATAATAAAAGAATGTAAACTTATTGAAGAACTGAATATATCGCATACTAAAATCAATAAAATTCCTGATTTTGTATTTGCTCTGCCTGCTCTGCGCGTACTCTCCTGCTGCTGCAAAGATGTTCCCAACCCGCCTGAGGGGCTTGCCAAAGCGGTAAAACTTGAAAAACTGCACATCAGGATTAATGAGAGTTGGGGGTTTCCAAAAGTAATATCGTCATTAAGCGAACTTAAAATTCTTTTAATCGACATCTATTCCCCGTCGGCTTTTTTAAAAGAGTTAAAAAATTTAAACAAACTTGAAACGTTGTCATTGTCAATTAAATACGATAAAGGCGCCGCGCTGAATCTGCCCGACTCTTTTTTAAATCATCCTACGTTAAAAAGTTTCAATATGGTTGATAATGTTTACAAAAACTATAAACTTTTGGATTTTGACCACACAGCGCGCATACTTTCTTCATGCAAAGCGCTTGAATCCCTGACGCTCTCCTGTTTTACAATAAAAAAACATAGTGATATTGCAAAAATTTCACAGCTTAAAAAACTGGAACTGCGGCATTTGCTTGTAGAGGGAAATATTTTTGATTCGATATCATCTTTAAAAAATCTTGAAAAACTCGGCGTTATGGGCAGTGAATTCAAAATAGCCGAATTGCCCGACATATTCGGCAACTTTAAAGGACTGTACTTTTTTGCATTTGCAGGAAACTTTATTTTAAAACTTCCGCCGTCTTTGTTTACTTTAAATAATCTTACGACGTTGGAAATAGGCGGAACAGGAATTTCCGTAATAGACGATAAAATAGGAAACCTGAAAAACCTGACAACGCTTCATATTTACGACAACATGCTTGAAAAACTTCCCAATAGTATTTTTACTCTGCCGAAGCTTACAGTTCTTAATATTGAAGAAAACTTTTTTAAGCAACAAGATATAAACGCATTAAAACAAAAAATCAGCGCCATGTATAAAAGCGGTCAAAAAATTGAATTTATCTGCGGCGGGCAGGGACACAGGCTCCCTGTAAAAAAACTGCGCGCTCTTTATTTTTTTGAATCAATTAACAGCGAAGTTTATTTTAAGTACTGCATGGCGGCGGTGTCCGAAAAACCGAACGCTCTTAAATATGTCAAGGACAGTTTCTTAAAAGACAACGAGTACATACAAGTTTGTCTTGAAGCCGCCCTTCGCAACTCATACGCTGATTTTCTTATCAACATAAACCACAAACGCCTGAAACGCGAAGACTACGAGCGCATCTGCTGGGCGGCTATTTTGCATCTTCCCACGACTATTTCCAAGATGGTTGAGCCTACGAAGGAATTAATCGACCTTGCGGGGAAGCGTCCCTAAGAAGAATTTTTACCACGAACCACACGAACACTCACGAACAAAAAGAGATATTATACAAGGAAGAAAGCTATGAGATAAACAACTGTATTTATAAGGTATCAAAAATTAATGATCAGCATAAAGCGCAATTAATGAACTATATGGCGGCTACAGATTATAAATTAGGATTGCTAGTTAACTTTAATTCTTATCCTAAAACAGAAATAATCAGGTTGGTTAAATAAAATATCAAATTAAAAGTTCGTGTTGGTTTGTGTGGTTCGTGGTAGATCTCTTTCGGTTCATAGACAAGATACGGGAGTACCAGAAAGAGTATCAATGGAAGTATAAGGAGAAGAAAGAAATACTTGATAAATCATTCAGATCTGCGATAAAATATTGTATAAAGAACAATATATTGAAAGATTTTTTGAAAAAACATGGTTCGGAGGTAATAAATATGCTGTATGCCGAGTATGATCCGGAAGTGGAGATGAGAGTCGTCCGCGAAGAAGCTCTTGAAGAAGGCGAGGAAATAGGCATGGAAAAAGAAAAACTAATAATCGCGAAAAATTTACTTTCAGAGGGTTCTACGCCTGAATTTGTGCATCGTATTACCGGACTCACTTTGGACAAAATAGAAGAATTATTATGAGGTATTAAATAAGGTGTATGCCTAAAAATTTTTTTGGGCATATGCCTTTTTCTCTAATTAAATTAAAAAATTATCTGCTCACAACCGCCCAAACTACTACGCCGCTAATTACCGCTGTTACCAGGATCGCCACTATTGTAAAAGTCTTCCAAAACTTTGAGTTTTTTTCGTATCTCGCTGATAAGGCTGACTGCATCTTGTAGGTTTCGGACATTGCGGTTAGTTGTTTCCGTAAGTCTGAGAGTAATTTCTCTTGCTCTTTGATTGTGTTCTCGTAATTGGCGATTAATTCCGCGCTCGCGTTTAAGTTCTTCTTCAAGTCTTCCAATTGTTTCTGCTGCTCTTGCGTATTGGCTAGCGAATCGTTTATTAAGGACTCCAATTGCGCCAGGTCTTGGTCGATAGAGGAGAAATCCTGTGAGTAGAGAGCCGGCGAGGAAAGCAAGAAGAAGAAAAAGCAGATAACGGCGGCGGTGAAGCGATTTGATGATTTTTTGAAGAGAGTGGGTGTCATGCAATTGGTACTCCTTATTTTTAAAATTTAATCACGAACCAGTACGAACTTTTTTTATCATATTTTATCGTTACACTTGATATATTGTCGCTAATTTCTTGGCAACGCTTCTGAATTTATGTATCACGCAGTGTTACACCATCATTTAATTTTATTTTTTCTTAATTAGCTCTGATAGTATCTGTTTTATATTAGTGATCTTATCTTTATCTGTAATTATTTCTATTTCAACGCTTGGTCCAGTATTGCTACCATTTAGAAACATTACAAACTGATCGTACTCTTCGCCTTCATCTTCTTTATAATAATAACCAACCTCTGTTACATCTTTAAAATTAATTACGTTTTTGAAACTGGTATCTATTACACTTTTCTTTTCAATTTTATTTCTATTTTTCATATCTTTCAGAAATAAGTTGTTAATGATTTCTGTCATTTTGCCAGAAATCGTAGTGCTATCATATTGTTGTTTTAGGAATGGTTCGACATTTGATATATTTTTTTTAATTGCCGCATTAAATTGTTCATTATAATGCTCTGTATAATCAATACTACTTAATTTTTCTTTTATACCAAGAATATCTTTTATCTTCTCACTAAATATGTCTTTCAATTCACTGATATTTGTGATTAATGTAATTAGCCACCTTACTGCAATATCATCGCTTTTTTCAGAGAAAAAAAGATCAAGATATATCATTCTTACGGTGTCGTCTTTCCAGCTATCATCTCTATAATCCTGATAATAAGTAATCCTTTCATATAACTCCGCATTTTCTTTACAGAATTTAGTATATTCTATTAAAGCTTTATCTTTTTCTTTTGGTACATACCAAAATGGTAGCAACACTCCATTTATTATTTTTATTTTATATCCTATACGTATAAACTCTTTGATTACTTCATAATATGTATCAATTGGAAAATAATATTTCCGATTTTCTCCATTTTTTGAATATGATTTTATAAGCATATTGAAAAAGATGTTATGAGTAACATTATAAAAATTTCCTCCATCATTTAGCTGAAATATTTTAAAAAGATTAGTAGAATTACAAGCAGTATTATTATATTTGTCCTCAATTTTACGAAATAATTTATCGGTAATTAAATCAATTGTTTGATTTAGGTATTTATTTTTTTGACGCTGAAAAAGATCAAAAATATGGTTTATTATAACTACTGTTACAGCTTGTAAAATATAAATTAAAAATAGTATTGGTTTCGGTAAAACATAAGATACGCAACCAATCACAGCTATTAATAAACCAGTAATTAGCCCCCATCTGTTCTCTGGGGCAAAAATTATTCTAACAATCTTTTTATCAATCCTCGTATTATTCTCTTTTCCCATTCTTTATTTTTTCTCCTCTTAAAAAATAATATAACTCAAGGCTTATAAACCGTAGTACCACCCCACCGCAATACTACACTCCTTCTTTTTCCACTCAGAGCTAACTTTTAGTAATATATTTTTTCGTAATTACATTAAATATATTATACTGTCATTTTTTTCAATACTATCGAATTTATATATCAGTCACCTCCGCATACCAATAATATTTTATAAATCAATATCTATTCCAATATTTTTTATAGAAATAATAAATAAATTTAATTTTTCATCACGTTTAGTATTTTCTTTATTTATATCATCAATTACTTTATTATTTAGATTATATTTAAGTATTATGTTTTTTATTTCTTTACGTATTTCACGTATTAAGTTTATTACTAATATTAATCTATGAGGAGCTACTTGTTTGTCTATTTTATTACCAAAAATCTGCCTTATCATGCTTCCCATTATAATAAATTCATCTATACACATGTTAATATAATAACTCGTTTCACAGATATAATAACAATTCGTTTCGGGTTTATTTTCAGGTATAATATTTTCATATAATGAATTTGCCATCATAATGCGGTTACAAATCTTATTATCAAATATATCAATGTATGTTTTTACATCCATAGAATCAGTTTTAATTACTTTAATATCATATAATATTTTAAAAAAATAAGTAATAACACAATACAGTATTGGAACCAATATTGATACTCCTACAAGAATTATACTAATAAATATCATTATTTTTTTATCTATTTCAGGATTATTAATGGAAACTACTCCTACCGCTAAAGTAATAACAGCAATAGTAATATTAATTAATACAGCTAAATTAAATATTGGTGGTTTATCCATTTTTTTAGATATTCCCTCGACATCTTTTTTTAACCAGAGGTCTTGCCAATCAGTAAAATTAATGTTTTTCACTTATTTACCTCAACCTCACTTATTGTTAATTCATTTATAATTTTTTTATACACAGAACTTGCGTTATTAATCCTGTTTATCCTATTAGCTGTTTCTTCGTCAGTTTCAACCAAAATAAATCCCCAAAAAAATGGATGACATAAAACTCGTTGATAACTTTTGGGATTTAACTTCCATTTTTCTATATGCTCCATTAATGTATTCTGATCAGGATGAAATAAGATTTTTTTATATTCATTTATTACGGTATTTATTATTTTAGAATAATTGTTTATATCTACTTTCTTTATATATCTATAAGAATCTTTTGTAGGAAAATCGCGTTGATCTAAACGAATAGCAAACGGATATAATATATGTTCTGTCATCTTTTTTATAGAATTTCCAGAACAACCAAACTCTTTTTTGATATAAAACTTGTGATTTTTGTATTTTTTAGTTTTTGCTACAAAATCCATAACATCTCTTAGATAAAAATCGCAAATTATTAGTTCTTGATTAAATGGAATACGCAGATATTTTTTCTCACCTATAAACATCATTTTCCTCTCCTTCTACAGTTTCGTCCACATTTCGCAACTTGTTTCTTCTTCGCTACTGGTTTCTTATTCGCGGTTTTCTTTGCGCCTGTCTTCTTCGCCGTCAATTTCTTCACATATGGTCTCTTTTTCGCGGGTTTCTTTGCACCTACCATTTTCGCACCTGTTTTCTTCTTTGCCGTTGGTTTCTTTGCCGTTGATTTCTTCGCACCTGTCTTCTTCGGCACTGGTTTCTTTGCCGCTGGTTTTTTCCTCGCGTCTGTCTTATCCTCTGGTAGTTCACTTGCAAATGATTCTGTGTTTATATCCTTTAATATAAATACATCGTTCTCGCTCCAATAATTCTCTGTCATAGTACCAGTAATAAAAGAATCATCATCATTATTAAACTGAAATAAACCTGATGATATTTTTGTTATTTTGGGGAGCTTTGTATAAGGTCCAACACCTAAAATTTTTGTCTTCCCCATTTCTCCTATAAAATTTCTTACATTAGGCATATCTCCATCATATTCAGGAACAATCGGCATATACGAATGTAAGTATTTGCCTAGACCTTCTTTGAAAAACAAGAGAACCGATTTGGCAATTTTACTATCAAGCCAATAATTAACAATTTCTTTAATAGTAGCTAAGGTATGATTTGTCCATTTATTCTTTACTTTCTCCTTATTTAGGTTGTCCTTAGTTATAATATGAACTCGCAACATCATTATTCTCCTTCTTTTCCCCTCTGCGTTTTAACGCCGTCATCATCGTTTTTTTCAGTAATGATAACGCAACGCGCTCAATACTAAAAACCGTAAACAAAAACCTCACTTCTCTAACAAAAATCCTCGTACTCCGACGAAGGGCGAACGTTACGCGCTCCCCGCCCGCTGTGGCGGTCGGCGGCGCTGCACTTTCGCCCTTCGGCCTAGCCGCAGAACTCAGGGGCGAACCAGCCGGAAGCCGATGTCGATGTACCTGCAGTACGGGTAGATGTTGCTCCGAAAGGACGAACGCGCGATAGACGCATCGATGCCCCAACTCCCGCCGCGTTCCACCCGGCTACTGCCGGCAGCCGCTCCCATTGGGTCATTAGCCGGACTTCTCGAATAATAACTTGAATTGTACCAGTCCCAGCACCATTCCCACACGTTACCATGCATGTCATATAATCCCCACGCGTTAGCGGGTTTCAATCCTACTTCATGCGTTTTACTTCCGCTGTTACTTGTATACCACCCTGTATTATCGCTAATTATATCTCCTGTATTATACGCTGTTGTTGTTCCTGCTCGGCACGCATACTCCCACTGCGCTTCTGTAGGTAAACGATACCCATTAGAACCGGTAACTATTTCAACAGCGTTCCATGTCGCGTCACTGCTTGTTGGCACTGTTCCCCATACCGCAGGATCGGTACTGCCTGATATACGATATGCAGGACTTAATCCTTCTAAAATGCTCAATTTGTTACAGAATATTATCGCGTCATACCAGCTTACTCTCTCCACAGGACGTTTGCCTTGAGTTTCACCTGCTTGTGGGTTAGAGCTAAAATTGCTGGGATTATTTCCCATCACCGCCTCATACTGTTCTTGTGTTACCTCATACTTGCCCATTTTAAAACTACTAAGCGTTACCGAATGTTGCGGTCGTTCTTCGCTCTGTGATCCTGATTCAGTACTGGGACTGCCCATTGTAAATGTTCCGGCGGTTATCGAAACCATTTCTATCGTTCCCGGACTAACGCCGTTGTAATAGTTATAATAAATAGTTACAGTTTTTGATGTACCGCTTATAATAAAGCCCGGTTTTGCAACCGTTACAGTCAATGTTCCGCCTGCGTTAAAGCCGTAGATAGACAGAGTGTATGTTGCTCCTGAACCGTTTAAATAGCTTCCTTTTGTTACGCCTGATACTCCGCTAAGGGTAATGTCACTTGCGGAGAGATTTGTGATCTCTTGACTAAAAGTCAACGTTATCTGTGTTGAGGACTGAGAAGCTGAACCGTTCGCAGTTACGCTGTTAAAGGTAACTGTTGCAGTAATCGTCAGAGTTCCTGCGGAAAGTCCGCTTGCGGCATTATAATTTGTTGTCGCCGCAACATCAAAAGTCACGGTGTATATGCCTCTATTCGATGGCGCGGTTGTACTTCCGTTATATTTAACGGTTATAGTTCCGTCTGATTTTCCTTCTTTTGGTGTTATGGTAACAGTCTTTGGACTGTCGTCATATTCTTGCGTTAGTCCGCTAATGTTGAAATCTGCTGCTGTAGGGGGTATTTTTTCAATCGTCAGAGTTCCTGCATAAAGTCCACTTGCACTGTTGTAACCTGTTACCGCCGCCACGTCAAAAGTTACAGAGTATGTACCTAAGTCCGATGGCGCGATCGTACTTCCGTTGTATTTAACGGTTATGGTACCGTTTGATTTCCCTGCTTTGTGTGTTATAGTAACAATCTTTGAACTGCCGTCATAACCTTGCGTTAGTCCGCTAATGTTAAAATCAGCGGCTGTAGGAGTTGATTTTTCAATAGTCAAAGTTCCTGCGGAAAGACCATTTACGAAATTAAAATTTGTTGTTGCCGCCACGTCAAAAGTTACAGTATATGTGTTTACCTCCGATGGCGCGATCGTACTTCCGTTATATTTAACGGTTATGGTTCCATTTGATTTTCCTTCTTTGCGCGTTATAGTAACAGTCTTAGGACTGCCGTCATAATCTTGCGTTAGTCCGCTAATGTTAAAATCATCATCTATAGGAGTTGATTTATTAACCGTCAGGGTTCCTGCGGAAAGTCTACTTGCACTGTTGTAACCTGTCGCCGCCTCCACATCAAAAGTTACAGTGTATGTGCCTACTGCTGATGGCGCGGTCGTACTTCCGTTATATTTAACGGTTATGGTTCCGTTTGATTTCCCGGCTTTGGGCGTTATAGTAACAGTTTTGAGACTGCCGTCATAGTCTTGCGTTAGCCCGTTAATGTCAAAATCATCGGCTGTAGGAGTTGATCTTCCAATCGACAGAATTCCTGCGGAAAGTCCGCTTACACTGTTGTAACTTGTTACCGTCGCCACGTCAAAAGTTACGGTGTATGTACCTAAGTTCGACGGCGCGGTTGTATTTTTGGTGTAAGTTGTACTTCCGGTTCCTTCGTAATAAACAGTTATATCTCCGGTTGATTTTCCTTCTTTGGGCGTTATTGTAACAGCCTTACGACTACCGTCATAGTCTTGCGTTAGTCCGCTAATGTCAAAATCCGCTGCCGTAGGAGTTGATTTTTCAATAGTCAAAGTTCCTGCGGAAACTCCGCTTGCGGCATTAAAATTTGTCGCCGCCGCTACGTCAAAAGTTACGGTATATGTGCCAACATTCGATGGCGCGGTCGTACTTCCGTTGTATTTAACGGTTATAGTTCCGGTAGATTTTCCTTCTTTGCGCGATATGTCAACAGTCTTAGGACTGCCGTCATATTCTTGCGTTAGTCCGCTGATATTAAAATCCTCGGCTGTAGGGGTATTTATGTCCAAATTGTTAGTGGTATATATCAAATCGCTGTATGCTATCTTTCCGTATGCTATCTTAATAGGCTTTCCATTGTGCTTGGTATAATCTAACTTTTCACCATCTTCGGGATCGGTAGTTATGCTTTTTAACGGTAAATGTACATAGCTTAAATTCTCTTCTTTCGTGGCGTCATTGTAGGTCAGTGTCACCGCAAGTCCCGATAAACTAAGCTCGTCTCCATGCGTGTAGATCAATTTTGTCGGTTGTTTTTCAATTTTTATATCAGTTACATATTTTGGTTCCGTCTTTGGAAATACTGCCGTAATAACGCCGGAATTGGCGGCATTGCTAACCGATTCTGCCCCCACAACCGTAAAAAAATCAGCCTTTACCCCTTGCAATATATACCCCGTTTTGGGAATAAGCGTAATAGTTGCCGTGTACTTAGTATCTTTGCCAAAAGTAGAAGGATTGCCGTTCCATTTTACGGTTCCGCTGAACTGCGCGTTTTCGTTAATAACTGTAACAGGAGTTAATATGTACGCCGGAACAACAACGCCCTTTATGGCGGCTATGTTAATAACAGTACCGGTAGGCGTAGACACAACAGGCGGCGGCGATGGCGGATCTTCATCTTCTTCACACCCCGCTAACGCAAAAGCGAACATTACCGCTAAGACCGTAATACCAAAGCCTTTAATTGCCGTTTTCATCGTTTCCCTCCAAAAAATATTGTTGATTTATATGTGTCATTTTTACATTTACTATGCTGTGAAACGCTAAATTCCCCAAAAAACAGGGGTTTTCGGTTATTCCTTGAATGTAAAGAATAGTTTGAGCATAAATATTGTATTGGATAAGTAATATGTACCCTATTTCTTGGGGGGGGGGGGGGGGTATATTATCAAATTCGCGCTAAAACACGCAAATTTAGGGCTTTTTTTGCAAAATACGGGGTTTTTTGAAAATTCGGTATTTTTCTCATGTAGCATGCTCTTAATAATATGATATATTCTTAATTTTGTCAAGTTAACGCGTTGCCTCATGAAAAATCAAACCCAAGCAAGGTAAATTGCCTATTCAATATTTATCTGTGCAGCCTGCTGCGACTACACAGACAAAAACTGTGGTTAATTTTTAAGTCGTTTTATTTCATCAAGAGAAAGCCCGGTAATACGATACACAAATTCAAGAGTTGAACCTTCTTCAAGTAAATTTTTCGCGATTATTAGCTTTTCTTCCTCGTGACCTTGTGTTAAACCAACACCAATGCCTTCTTCACGACCTTGAGCCAAACCAACACCAATGCCTTCTTCACGGGCTTCGTCTTGCCAGACTCTTTTCGCGGTATCCCAGTTCCATTCCGTCGTCAGCATACTCATTATCTCCTTGGCGTGCTTTTCCATTAACTCTTTCAATATATCATGTTTTTTGCAATATTGCACGGTTTTTCTTACCGCTTCTATTAAGGTTAAGCCGCTTTCCTGATATTCCCTCACCTTAGCTATAAACGCGCTGTATTGGTACAGCGTCTGGCACTTTTTCGCTATTTTTTCGTTCTTTCCCTTGTTTATATTTAGTACCCTTACTTCCAACTCCAACGCCGAATACTCATCCTTTGAAATTCCTAAACTTTCCGTACTCTCAAATAATTCAGAAAGTTTTATGGTTTCCTCGTCAGGAAACGGCTTTACTCCGTTGTACAGCACAAAAAACTCCGGTCTGGGTATTGAGATTTTTGTTGATGAGTAAATCTTTTCCTCATTAATGATCTTTTCATAAACCCTGCCTGCATACATAAGCAGGCGCAGAGCCATGTTCGGGTTTATAGTAGACTGGTGTTCAATAAGAACGACCAGTTTACCGCCGATTTCAAAGGATATGTCGTTAATCATGTCCATGAATAGAACGTCTTCAAGGGTGTTGATGACGACAGGGACATCCTGCTTGAGAGTTATACCCTCCAGTGCGCAGTAGAGTTCTCTTAAAACATCAGGATTACTGAAGATGAAAGAGAAAACGCTGTTTTTAAATTTCCGGTTAACAGTTCCCATAAAGTGACCTCACAAAATGTGTTTGTACTTAACCATCACAAGACGGCTTAGAAAGTACATACTCTATATAGGTTGAACTTGCTGTTTTGCTTGACAGAAAAAAGAAAAATTTTAATATTTTTTGATTGCCGTCTTATAAAAAACTTATTATTATTAATATATGTATAAATAGGGGAAGTTATGTTAAGTCGTAAACTATATATAAAAATGAAAAAATATAGGGATAGCAGACCCAATCAATGGCAAATTATGCTTTTAAAGACCGGTATATTGATAACTTCCGCTTTATTTCCGGATGGAACTCTAACAAAATATCTTAAAAATATATAACCCTGTTTTTAATGTCTTGATCTTTTGGATTTAAATAAAGTACAATTAATCAACCGCGTTTTAAGGAAAAGTTTTAAGGAAGATATGAAACGTTTCTTTATTTTATTTCATTTGCTTTTTCTCCCAATCTTCTGCTTTGCTCAGGTAAATAACAGTATAACAGTAACAGGCAGAATTCCTGACGCTACAGACGCCAAATTATATCAACTACAGGTAGGCTCTTATAAAATCATTAATAACGCCGAAATATCATACGAAAAACTAAGAGCCGCTTCTTTAAATCCGTCTTATGAACAATATATAGATTTTACCAGAGTGTTAATCAAAGGAATCAAAGCCGCCGATATTCCCTCTTATATAGAAAAAATCAAAATAGCGGGTTTTCCCGAAGTATTAATAAAAATTGATTCAGGCGGCGTAACGACGTCGAGGTTACCAGTCAATACGGCGGCGCAGCCTGCCGCGGTATCGCGTGAAATCGGTTACCGTTCAGTAAAGGTTGGCGAATCAATAAATCTTGCGAACATTGCGGGCGCTAATACGGTTACATCATGGAGAAGCAGTACGCCTTCAACTATCAGCGTGGGTTCAAACGGAGTTATTACAGGATTAAATATCGGCAACGGATACATCAGCATAAACGAGAATGAATATATTTCCGTAGCGGTTGTCCCCGCGGAAAATTTTTATCTTTTACCGGAAACTCAGGAAACATCATTACCGCAGAACAGCAGGACAACCATTCATTCATTCCAAAATATAACTGAATACAATACTGAACCTACATTCCGTCTGGCATACAGATTTAATAACAAGGGTGAACATAAAGGGGCAAGCGGGAGAAACGGCGGAATTGATATTCTGGGCAGAGGAAAAAATTATGAATGGCTATGGACAACATTTGAACAAGGCGGATGGTTTTACGATCTGAACGGGATTCAACGGGAGATGATTAATGGGGTTCAAAAGGATCCGCGTAACGGCGTTGAACTTACGGTAAAACCTGAATTTGTTTATATAAACGGCACTCCTTATTTGCAATTAAGAAATATAATGTACAACCCCGGTAATAATGCGGTAACCGGACAGAAATTCGGCGCGTCCGCCGACGTAATGATTCACAGAAATGACTACGCTCCCCTTAAGCACACATCTTACGGCGCATATATGACAGATTCCGAAACTACCCCTTCGCTTGAACTTATGTTTGTTTGTGAATCCACAGACGGTATAAATCCTGTAGATACTCTCTGGCTTGGAAGATATGGAGGCGGATCGCATTTAGACCACATTTATGACAATAACCGCAATGAAATCCGCGGCGAAGACAGCGCAATAGGTTTCTCGTATCAAAATATTGATCTTGCGCCTCGGCAGAAAAAAGAGTTTATCGTAAGATTTACTCTTGCAAGAACAGAAAACTAATTTTCTAAAGTAATGCAAAATCTGTCATTGAAGTTTTTCTCTAATCAAGTTATAGTGACACATGGCACAGACTCAATTTATACGTAACTTTTGCATTATCGCGCACATAGACCACGGCAAGTCTACCCTTGCCGACCGCCTCATTCAAAAAGCCAACCTTGTCGACGACCGCAATTTTCAGGATCAGATACTCGACAATATGGATATTGAGAGGGAAAGGGGCATCACTATTAAAAGCCAAGCGGTTACCCTGCCCTACACGGCGAAGGACGGCAACGAGTATACGCTCAATTTGGTAGACACGCCCGGACACGTTGATTTTAGTTACGAGGTAAGCCGAGCGATTAATTCCTGCGAAGGCGCTCTGCTTTTAGTGGACGCGACTCAGGGCGTGCAGGCGCAGACATTGTCCAACATGTACCTCGCGCTGGAACATAATCTTGAGATAGTGCCTGTAATTAACAAGATCGATATGCAGGCGGCTGATATTCCCAGGGTTAAAAAACAAATTGATAAAGACTTAGGCTTAGACGCGGAAACCGCCGTTTTGGCGTCTGCAAGACAGGGCATCGGGATTGACGAACTTTTAGAAGCGATAGTGCTGAAAATTCCCGCTCCCTCAGGCAAGACGGACGCTCCGTTACGCGCTCTTATTTTTGACTGCCACTACGACCCTTACCGAGGCGTAGTTGTACATTTGCGTCTTTTTGACGGAAAAATAAAAAAAGGAATGAGAATCTCCTTTATGTCCAGCGGCTCTGTTTATGAAGTGGAAACCGCAGGCGTTTTTAAACTTGCCCTTGTGGAAACAGACGAACTTTCCGCAGGCGACGTAGGCTACATAATCGCTAGCATTAAGACCGTAAGCGACGTGCGCGTAGGCGACACCGTAACAGGCGCGGACAATCCCTGCCCGCAGCCCCTGCCCGGTTTCCGCGAAGTAAAACCCGTCGTCTTTTCTTCTATCTATCCCGTTGACTCCAACGACTACGAAGAGTTACGCGCCAGCATGGACAAACTTAAACTTAACGACGCTTCCCTTGTCTTTGAAAAAGACTCCTCCGCCGCCCTTGGCTTTGGTTTCCGCTGCGGCTTTTTAGGGCTTCTGCACCTTGAGGTTATTCAGGAACGCCTTGAGCGCGAATTCGATCAATCTGTAATCTTCACTGCGCCGTCCGTAAAATACAAGGTGCATCTTAAAAACGGCGAAGAAATCATGATCGACAACCCCATGGAATACCCCGACGAAGGCAGAGTCGACAGCGCAGAAGAGCCGTATATCCGCGCAAGCGTAATTACTCCTACCGATTATCTTGGAAACATAATGACGCTGTGCCTTGAAAAACGCGGCGTACAAACCAATATGACCTACCTTGACGAGAAACGCGTGGAATTAATCTACGATATGCCGCTTTCCGAAGTGTTATTTGATTTTTACGACAAATTAAAAAGCATAAGCCGCGGTTACGCGTCATTTGACTACGATATTTCAGGTTACAAACCGACGGAACTGGCTAAACTGGATATTCTTCTTAACGGCAAACCCGTTGACGCTCTTTCCCAGCTTGTGTTCAAGGGCAACGCCTATGACCGCGCGAGAAAAGTCTGCGAAAGGTTACGCGATGAAATTCCCCGCCAGCAGTTCAAGATACCGATTCAAGGCTCCATTGGCAGTCACATAATCGCGCGGGAAACCGTCAACGCGCTTCGCAAAGACGTACTTGCCAAATGTTACGGCGGCGACATTACGCGCAAACGCAAACTGCTTGAGAAGCAAAAAGAAGGCAAAAAACGTATGAAGATGGTGGGTGATGTTGAGTTGCCGCAGACCGCGTTCTTAGCCGTCTTAAAAGCTAAAGACGAATAAGAGAACCACACGAACCAACGCGAACAACGACGAGATATGTACTAAAAGTTCGTGGTGTTCGTGTGGTTCGTGGTTAATAATTTAACAAAGCAAGCATAGGATCTATCTCCGCGCGGACGCGTTTTAGGAACGAAATATCTGTTACTTCCGGACGGCGACCTCCCGCGTAATCGGGGAAATGCGCCCATAGGTAATCACATTCTTCGATTAGGGTACTCAAGCGTTCATTGTCCGGCGCGGTTTCGCCTGTTAATAGACTGCGTAACTCTTCTAGTCGGGTTTTTTCGTTCTCAAAGAAAGAAATTAAATCGGAATTTTTACCACGAACCACACGAACATTTTGCGTGGGAGCAAGCTTTTCTTTGTCCAACAGAGCCATCGCGTCTTTAAGGGAGAGGATTTTTATCCCTAACGGGAGACCTGTGCTTTCGATGTCAAATATTCGCGAATCGCCGCCGAATTCCTGTTCAAAAAAGTCGCGGTAATTTTTCATGGCGGGGTTGGTGTAAACAGAAAGCCCTGACTTTGACACGGCGGCGATTGAATACTGATTGTACGCTACAGGGTTAAATAATCTCTTAAAACGGCTTTGCAGGTTTAAGCGGGAACGGTGTCCCGGCGTTGAGCGGGCGTGATACTTGTCCTGGGTAAACGAGAAATCAAGACCGGCGCAGATTATTTTTCCTGTTGTAAGCCGCCGGCTTAACTCCACCGCCGTAAGCCCTACGGAGCCAAGAGGAGGGACTATAGCGGGTAACAGCCCCGTACTTTTTAGCCGTTCAAATATTTTTAACTGCGTCCATGGCGTAAAAAAAAGAAAATTCTCGCCGGAAAGAATATTTGTAGAAGCGGGAAGCGAAGAAAGATCTATTGCGGAATTAACTTTCCAGTTCCTGCAAGTTAAAAAGTCGTTTATATTCCAGTGCTGGCTTTCAAGAATAACGACAAGATCCGGGACAATGTTTCTTTCTTTTAACGCGCCAAGGCATGTGTCTACGCAGATAATTTTAAAATTGCGTTTTTGGGGAGAAGTAAGAACATCGGCGTAATTGTCCGCAAGCGCGTCAAGGGTTTCATCAAGGGAGGGACCTGCGCCAAGGACAAGAACGGGCGCGCAGCCAAAAGACAAATCCTGCACGGACGGAAATTTTAAAATAAGCGGGAGATTGCGTAACGCGTTACGAATGTACAGGCGACCCATTTTTGCAAGGGTTAGGGCGTTACTCCAATCCGTGGCGATCTCGCGGCGAAGCGAATCGCAAATAGAATCGTATAATTCGGGGAATAATTGCCAGCCGCCTGTGAGCCGCAAAATCTCAACGCGGCGGAATGCCCGCGCGCCCCATTTTTCGCGGACAAGAGCGTAAACTCTTTCATTGTCGCATATATTTGTAAGGTGAAATAATTTATTGGCGGCGATAGAGGGGGCGATATTTTGCAAGGCAAGATTAAAAAGTTCGGGATCGGCTTCTATGCATAACACTGCGGAATCGGGCGCTTCTGCTTCTAATCGCGAAAGAAAGCAGGAAAGACCGTAGCCGTATAACGGCGAAGGGCAAAAATAGAGAGTTCTTTCTTTTACAAGGGCAGCTTTTGCCGCGCGTTCGGCGCGTCCTGAAGGGTCAACTGCGGAAAGAAGAGTCTTCCCGTTTCGGACAAACGGCAATCCCTGCATGGACGTTATTTACTGGCGTTCAAAACATTAAAATAAATATCATCAAAATGATCCGTCAATTTTCCGTTATTCATAAAATACTTCTGTAACGATTGGTCGGATGTATATTGTACAAATTGAGCTTTGTAATTTGACGCAATTTCATCAATTGATGATTCTTCGGCAATAGTTTCTTCCGTAGGAAGAAACACAAATACATTACTCCCCTGAACAAGCGGCTCACACGGAGTATTAACGGGAGTTGTAAAAGTTCTTTTCCAGAAAATTTCATTTTGCGACAAAGCTTTAAGATCGTCGGAGCTTAAACCGGATTCTTCGGAAAAAGATTCAAGCGTCGTAAAAATATCGACACTTCCGTAGTTAAGCGGAAGGGGTCCCAAATTCTTTCTGTTTAAGTTTTTCCAGCGCGCGGCATTTGCAAACCCCGCTTCTTTCGCCTCGGAAATAAATTCATTCGCTTGTTCGACAGTCCAGTCTTCCATGCGTCCTCTTTCATAGCCTTTAACATAGTTACGCACTCTTTCCATCACTGAATAATCGTCAAAATCAGCCTTGGTCAACTCGCTCTCCGCCCTGAAAAAAGCCCAGCCGTCGTTAGTTGAAATAACTCCGCTTAACTCTCCCCTGCCCAAGTTATAAATCGCCTCGCGATCTTCCGGATTGGAAATTTCATTATCTATTTCATAACAGAATTTAATGCCCATATCTCCGCCCCTGTCGGCGTAGCTGTCTTTTGACTGGGCTTTTGCGGCGTCTTCAAAAGTAGTGGTTCCGTCTTTTATGGAAGCCAGAATTTTCTTCGCTTCTTTTTCACTGCTAGATATTGTAATTTTGGATAACTGTATTGAATCAAAAAGTTTGGTATTTTCCCGCGCGTACGCAAGATACTCGCTATCGGGATAATCATCAACGTTAAAAGAAACAAAATCAAAAGTCCTTTTCGGCGACGACATATTCGCGATAAATTTCGCCTCGGCTTCCGGAATTAACAGACCAAAGTAATCGCTGAAAAATAAATTCATCGCGATATCTTCCTGAGTTTTATGCCAAAGGGCAATACGGGCGGAATCGGTCATTCTGTTGTACAAAACAAGAGAAAAACGCCCGTTATCCTGAAACTGCGGTAATTGTAAAACCACTTTGTTAACCGCTTTTTCGGACACTGTGTACCCTGATTTTTTCATCATGTTAATGATGGCGGTATGTATTACCGATCTGTCATAAGCCTGTTTCCAAACATAGTAATTAACCCAGCGATCATTGGGGTCATACCCTTGAGCGCGGAAATTATTAAAAGTTGTTTCATAATATTGAGATAAAATATTTCCCGGAACCCATGTAATGGGGACTTTATCGTAATATCCAAAGGTTAAATCATTGGTTTTTCTTACATAACGACGACCGCCTGAAAGGAAGTCGCCGCCGACAAATGTAACAACTACAAGGACAAGAACGACGACAGAACCGATATAAACGCCCGGGTTTTGTTTAAATTTCTTGACAATTTCCGAATCGCCTGAGTCTTTTTCCTTTATAACAACCTTTTTTTCTTTTTTAGCCATAAAATACCTCTAAAAATATTATGAATTGATAAGATAGCATTTTTAACGACTTTTGTCCATAGCGGTTTACGGTAAAAAATTCGTAAAAAAGTAAATAAACTTTCGAATTCGGTCAAGCAAAACAGCACTTCCAACCCATATATAGGCGGAGGTAAAATATGAAAAAGAAACATTTTATTTTCAAGGAAATTGGCAAAGTTATGATCAGTCTTGGTAATCTCACCTTTGCAAGTTTGGTACTCGGTGGTATAATTAAAGGTGACTACAACAAATTGGTGTTACTTTTGGTTGGCGGTTTAGTTGCCGCGCTATTTATAACGGGCGGAATAACTCTGCTTACAAAAGGAGGAGAAAAATGGAAGTAATATATCTTTTGTGTATACCATTAGTTCCGATGTTAATTGTCTTAGCTTATGCGTTTATAACAGACTCAAAAGACGCAAGAACTGAATAGTTTTTATTACGGCAGAAGGAGGAGAATAATGGATTTCTTAATTGTTACATGTGGTGTACCTGTATTATTAGTTTTAATTCTCGTACCTTACTATCTGATAAAAACTAAATTGGAAGAAAAAGCCGCCAAAAACAAAAAAGAAGATGTAATGCCTAACCGTTCCGCTTTGCTGCAGGAAATTGAAACGCTTCCGGTTGATTGTATCGACGAAGTAGAAGATTTTGTCGCGTGGATAAAACACCACAAACATTCTCAAGTATCGAAGACTGCGCTATTGAGTGAAAAAGACTTAACAAAAGATTTGGATACAACGGAAGAAGATAAGGCGTGGTTAAGTTTGGAAAAGGCTGTGTAGGATTAAAAAGCAGCGCCGGACGCGTGCTAAAGCATTTGTTCCGGCGCTTAATGGCTACTTACAAGCATCCTTGCAGGGCAAATCGCCACCGGCGGTGGTACGAGAACATCCATCACCACAGCTCACCTCGTATTTTCCGCATTCTCCATCACCACCTGGACCACCACATGGAAACCCGCAGCTTGCCAACACGAGTCCGCCGGCCAACATCAGGGCTATGAAGCCCAAAATCAATAATTTGCCTTTCTTCATGAGAAAGCCTCCTTTTCTTTTTTTGACTCTCATACAAAAGCCATGTGAAAATTTTCCCACTAAAAAAAAGAAAATAACAGAGAGTTTTTTACGAAAATTTCGTGCGTAGAAATCGTGCGTAAAAAATTTGGGTGACTGCAACAAAAGCATACCAAAATTTATCTTGACCAAGTTGACCAAATTGATTATAATAAACTTATGAAAACATTGCAGTCTGCGGAAGCCAAGTCTCATTTTTCTTCGGTTCTTAAAGAGGTTCAAGCCGGAAATGAAGTGGCTATTGTATACGGGAAAAGCAAGCAAACTGTCGCGGTAATAATTTCCTATGAACAATGGAAAAAAAACCAAAAGAGAACTTTAGGAACTTTGGAAGGTAAGATGTCGGTAAAATTTGCAAAAGATTTTTCAATGACAGATGAGGAATTAATAAATTCATGAATTATTTGGTTGACACTCATATTCTGTTATGGTCATTTCTGGATACCGGCAAATTACCGGAAAAAATAAAATCAATTTTGTTGGATAAAAATAATTTAATATATTACAGCCCGATAAGTTTATGGGAAATATCCATAAAATACGGATTGAAAAAATTATCTCTTAACGGCGGAACACCCGACGATTTTTTTGATGAATTAAACAATAGCTACTATCATTGTAAGGCGATAGATAATATAGATTTAATAACAAATTATAAATTACCGGCTAATCATAAAGACCCATTTGACAGATTCTTGGCATGGGAAGCGATAAAAAATGATTTTACTTTGCTGAGTGTTGATAAAAATATGGAATTATACAAAAAAGAAGGATTACGGCTGATATATTGATGAACCATGTAAGGAAGAATTTTTACCACGAACCAACACGAACACCACGAACTTTTAGTACATATCTTTTCGTACATACAAAAAATGCAGGGGGCTGTCCAAGAAGTAACACTTGGGCAGCCTTTTTTTCTTGCTTTTAGTAAAAAAGACATGATAAAATTTTATCATGAGCAAAGGAAAAAGTGACAAGGTCACGTATAAACCCTACGAGCAACAT
>Ga0268262_10000962_pt1 | contig 37094 bp, 44 predicted proteins | sample TergutNc150P3_FD_190354 | JGI IMG/M metagenome (GOLD analysis project Ga0268262, IMG submission 190354) | Nasutitermes corniger P3 segment gut microbial community from laboratory colony in Florida, USA - Nc150 P3 (SPAdes) (version 2) | ecosystem: Host-associated > Arthropoda: Insects >...
TGCTTTGCCGAGCCTCTGCCAGAGGCTCTAAGTGACAATTTTATGGCTACTATATATGTGCATACATATAGAACAGATGTACTTAAAATAAGCGTTGCGACCCCCCCCCCCCCCCCCCCCCCCCCCCCCCCCCCCAGCTATAAACGCCTATTTTCTCGGCTCCGTTGGCAGGGGGCTTGTAAAAAATTTAATTTCACAACAAAAACAAAAAGAGGTTCTTTATGAACAAGATTAAATCTGTTCTGTTCGCAGCAGGCATTTCGCTTGCATTGGCTTTTACATTTGGTTGCTCGTCATCGGACGATAGCGGTGGTATCAGCAGCAATTCACTCGTTGTGTCGGTTTCCTCGTCAAGCGTGTCGGTTCCTAGGAATTCTTCCGCAAGTGAATCAATGATGTATTGTGTTTACCAAGAAATGAGTCAGTGTTTTGAAACATATCAAGCAAGATGTCCGTCAGGTGGCGAATTGAGCGATTTTTGCCCTTACGGCAGCTCAAGTTCTACGGTCGCTTCGTCTTCAAGCTCAATGCCAAGCAGTTCATCTTCCATTCCTAGCTCCAGTTCCGTTGCAAACTTAAGCTCGACAGTTTCTTCGTCAAGTTCAATGCCTAGTAGTTCTAGTTCCAGCCAATATAGTAGCAGTTCTGCCCTACTAGAATACAACTATTGCATTTTCGATGCGGATAAAATATGTTTGGCTGGCACCCTGACCGCTTGCCCTCCTGGTGGAACATTGAGCAATATTTGCTCTTACGATAATTCAAGCTCTTCCGTTATCTCAAGCTCTATAGTTTCATCGTCTTCAAGTTCTTCCTTCATCTCAAGCTCTGCGATTTCATCGTCAAGCTCAATGCCGAGTAGTTCGTCTGTTGCATCAAGTAGCAGTTTCAGTATAACGTACACGCTCATTTGTGCTAACGTACCTACCTCAGCTACAGTAGGTACAGCAATAACCCCGCCGACTGTGACTTGTAATGGTAGTAACAGCACATCAACAATTGTTAGCGGCGGTCTTAATTGGACAGGTGCACCCACTTGGAATAATCCTGCGGCAGGTACATATAATAGTGTATCGGTAGCGGCAAGTTCTGGAAATTGCAGCGGAAAAACTACCAACTGTGGTGGTACATTAATAGTAGCCGATCCCGCAGTGACATATACGCTCACTTGTGCTAGCGTGCCTACCTCAGGCACTGTTGGCAAGGCAATAACCGCACCGACAGCGACCTGTACCAGTAGCGATGGCACATCGGAATTGGTTAGCAGATGTCTATGGGGAAATGGGCCTAGTTGGGATAATCCTAAGGTAGGTGTATACAGAGATATAGACGTACTTGCAAACTCTGGAAATTGTGTCGGAAAACATGCTACCTGTGGTGGAACATTAACAATTCAATATGATTACGGCACTCCTGTAACTTACGAAGGCGAGACTTACCAAACGGTTGTGATTGGTACACAAACATGGTTACAGCGCAATTTGAATTATGCCGTTGAAGGTAGCAAATGCTACAGAAACGACGATGCCAACTGTGAGACTTACGGCAGATTATATGACTGGACAACGGCTATGGCTCTGCATTATAGCTGCAATTCATGGAAGTGCGCTTCTTCGAATTTAGCATACCCAAAGTATAGAGGTATATGTCCGGAAGGCTGGCATATTCCCAGCTTTAGAGACTGGGATAATTTGCTACAATATGTGAATAGCAGCGTTTATACGCTGAACAGTTATGGCTTTTCCGCCCTGCTGGGCGGCTACGGCTACGGCTCCGCCAGTTATGGTGACCACTTCTCCGATGTCGGCTTCCAAGGCAAATGGTGGAGTTCCTCTGAGAACGGTACCGAACTAGCCCTCAACATGAACATTATGAGCACAATATCCGCGAAAATCACCAACTCTGACTTTAAGAGGGATAATTTTTACAGTGTTCGTTGTATGATGGATTAAGCAGGAAGAATTTGCATCTCGGTGGTGCGAATCCTTGTCAAACTCTGTGTTCCCAAGGGTTTGGCATGGATAACAAAACAAGGGGAAAAGGAGAAAAAATGAAAAAATACGTTTTAATTCAATGTTGTAAAACAAAAAGAAAAGAGCCAAGAAAATTCAAGGCTTGTGAGTTATATATCGGTGACCTTTTCAAAAAAAGCATGGCTTATGCGAAATCATTGTCGCCAGATAAAATTTTTATTCTTTCTGCAAAACATTATTTATTAGAATTAGACAAGAAAATAGAGTATTACGATAAAACTTTAGATAGAAAAGTTGCAAAAAGAAGAGAATGGGCTAAAAAAGTTTTAGATGAGTTAAGAAAAATAACTGATTTAAAAAAAGACAAGTTTATTTTCTTGGCAAGTGAGAAATACAGAAAGTATATATTGCCAGAAATAGAAAATAAATGTATTCCTCTTGAGGGTTTAAAAAATGGTCAGCAATTACAATGGTTAAAGGCACATACCCCATAAGGAGAAAATTTATATGCCTGAAACAGTAAAAAATTTGAATGATATTATTGATAACTTCAATCAATTTAAGAAAATTTTTGATAACAGAAATAATAAAGTTTTTAAAAGATTAACTCAATTTTCTTGTTGGTATTATTTTCCAGATGAAGATGAAAATGTATTTGCTCCAAATAAATTTTTACGTTATAAAAATACTACGCTTGAGAATTATAAAGGCAAAGGTTCTGGTAAATCAAGTGATCCTACATTAACAAAGTATTTCAAAATGGTTGAAGAAGATTCAAATGAATATAAATCTCTATTTTTTAAACTTGAAGAATTTGTACAAAAGATAGGAAAAAAATTAAACGCTTCCATTGAGATATATATACCTAAGAATGATATACATATGTATAAAGAACAAAATAAATATGAATTTATATATAGTGAAGATGAAAGAAAATATTTTGAAGGAAAGATGAGTGAATCAACAAGAAACATTAGCAAACGGAACTCTGAAGCTCGAAAAAAATGTTTGAACTATTATTTTCCAAGCGGAGAACATTACAATTGTAAAATTTGCAAGTTTGACTTTCAAGAAAAATATGGAGAAAATTACATAGAGGTTCATCATATTATATCGCACACAAAAAAATCAAGAAAAGAAGGTGAGCATGAAATTGACCCCATAAAAGATTTAATTCCTATATGCTCAAATTGCCATTCAATTATTCATAAAAGTAACATATCAATTGATGAAATGAAAAAAAGAATTAAAAAACAATAATGATAAAATAATTCCCAAGCCATTCCCACCGCAAGTAGCAAAATCATTTCGCATTTAGGGCAGGCGAACCCTGCCCCTAGGGAACGGCTCATTATGTTTTTAACATATCTGTTTGAAATCGGGGTTCTGACAATTACCCGTCCAAAATCCGTCTAAACACTGTTTAAACACTTTTTGGACACATTAAAACCGCAAATACAAGTTAAATTCGCAGCTTTTGCAATGGCATAGTTATTGCGTTTGCTATATTATAAAATGAGGTAAAATATGGCAAGACCGATTAAAGAAACGCCTACAATAAGAGGCAAAGATTCCATACGCTTCCAAAAGGAAATGGATAACTTAGCTCCGGCATCCGTAGAGGAAAAAGAAAGGATGAGGCGTTCTTATGAATTTATGAAAAGCATAGCTACCTTTCCAATGCCATGACCCCAGAAGAACTATTCAAAAACCTAAACGCTCGTGTTGTTCGTTTAGATAGTGATGCAGAAATATTGATTTTAGGGCTTATTTCAGCACATCTTGAAAATCCTAAAATCAGGGGCATCGAAAATTTTAGGAAAATTATAGATAACGAATACGATGTTTTAATTTATTGAGGGCAGGCTCACAACACCTTGCCTTCTTGATAACAGGCGAAAATATAACTTGGATTTTCATAATAAAGGCTGCTATTGAAGTTCTCTATTTTCTCTGAAATAGGAGAATTATAGGCTTTGAGGAGTGCGGAGATAAAATCCAACTGCTCATATTCGGCTATATTTATTATAAGCCTTTTAAACACCTTGCCTATGTCCCAATGCGAAGGCAGTGTATATTTGCTTTCTGTGGGAAAATTGTCGCTTGGCACAGCAAATTTTTCTATAAGCTCATCGCTTATTTTGTCTATATTTTCTGAATGGTAAACATCTGCCAAATCAAAAATTCGGCTCAGTTCTGTTTTTCCTATTGAATTTGCAACCGTACCCCTGTGCGATTTAGTCTTTCGCGCTATATAATCTATTAGAGAACACACAAAAAACAAATCATTATGCTCTTTTATTTCCCTGCCTATCATTTTGCCGCCTCGCTTTTTATGAATTTTAGACTCTCCAATGCCAGCTCGGTGCAAAAAGTCATTTGATGCGTGGGATGTTTGAATTTTGCCAAAGCCCAAAATTGCTCTCTTGTTATGGCTCCGTCAATATAATCACTTATATAATTGTAAACTTGGTCATTTGCCATTGGTCCACTAACAATTTCGTAATCGTGTTTTTTCCCACTTCTGCAAAAAATAACAAAATCTAGCCATTCTTCTGTCATTTCGCTAAAGTCTCTTATTTTTAATGAAGAATTTTTTTCGTATTCATAAACATTGAGTGTTGGGGAATTGTAGCGGCTCGCCCACCTAATTGCCTGTTCTTTTAGCTCGGTACAGTAAAAACCTATGCCAAAATCCTTTGCATATTTTCCTGCGAGGATTTGAGGGCTTTTGATTTCTAAATAACTACCGTGATATAGAAGCATAATTTGGATAAAAATACTAATTATTTTTACTACCTTCTTTTTATGCGCCTTTCTATTCTCCATTTAATTTTTATCTGCGTAGCTACGGCGATATTTGTGGTTTTTGTGTTTATCGCTTGGCAGGGCAAAAATGAGCAAATCAAGGCTTTGAACAAGGAAATTTTGGCGGAACAGGTGAAAATTGCCGAAATTGAAAAACAGGGAGAAAAGGTTTTGACCTATTTTCGCATTAGCAGGGGTTTGGATATTTTGTCCAAGAAAAAATTGCCAGAAGAGCACAAGAGCATTTTGGCAGAAAAGTTATTTGCCTTTTCAATAGACTACAAAATAGACCCAGTTTTGATTTTGGCTGTGATAAAACACGAAAGCAGAGGAAACCCTTATGCAAGAGGTCTCTATTCGTCTGGTGGAAAATCTGGAGCGCTTGGGCTTATGCAAATAAAATACGAGTCTGCTTTGGAGGTTGCCCGTTCTGTTGATGTTAAAATAAGTTCACCAGCAGATTTATTTGACCCAGAAAAAAACTTGATGGTTGGCACAGCTTATTTGCTCCGTTTAATTGCCAAATACAAAAATCTGCAACACGCCCTGATAGCCTATAATGTTGGCATTGGAATTTTAGACGAAAAGTTGAGAAGCGGCTCGCCCTTGCCAAAAAAATATTACAACATCATTATGAAAGAGTATAAAGATTTAGCGAGGGAGATATTTTCAATTGAAAATTGAAAATTGGAAAGAACGCCAAAAACTTCACTGCAAAGTGCGTGATTTTTTTTTGAACCGCGGCTTGCTGGAAGTGGATGTTCCAATGCTTTCTGCAACTTGCGGCACAGACCCTCAGCTTGATTATTTTGAAACCCTGCCCCCTGAACATTATTTGGCAACAAGCCCAGAATTTTTTATGAAACGTCTTTTGGCAGAAGGCTTTGGCGATATATTTTCATTAACCCATGCTTTTAGAAAAGGAGAAATCGGCAAAAGGCATAACTACGAATTCAACATAGCCGAGTGGTATAGAATTGGATTTTCCGCAGAGGAATTGCAACAAGAAATTTTAGATTTGGTCAACTGCATAACAGGTTTAAATTTACCATTGAAAAGAACCCCTTGGCAAGCAGCTTTTGAATGCGTTGATATGGAAAAATTAAAAGCCGAACATAAAAACTGGACCCAAGAAGAAATAGAAGATTATGCGATGAGTGCGATAATTGAGCCTGATTTAGGAAAAAATTGTGCCGAATTCATTGTGGATTATCCGCTAAAAAGAGCAGCCCTCGCAAAAATTCGCAAAAATGCAGCCTGCCGTTTTGAGTTATACATAAATGGGATTGAGCTTTGCAATGGCTATGAAGAATTAACAGATGCAAATGAGCAGAGAAAACGTTTTTTAGAAGATATAGAAAAGAGAAAAAAAATGGGAAAGCCCATTCCAAAAATAGACGAAAATTTTTTAACCGCTTTGGAAAAAGGAATGCCAGAATGTTCTGGTGTTGCCCTAGGCTTGGACAGGCTTTATATGCTTGCTCTGGGCAAAGATGATATTGGCGATGTGCTGTTGTTCAAGGAGTGATTCGGTTATTTTTTTATGCAGCGAACGGAGTAGCCTCTTGTTTTGAAACCATCATAAGGGCGCAATTTACTAGCACCTTTTATAATTTGGCGATAATGCGCAAATTTTCCAGATTCTGTGGAAGACCACCAAAATCCGTAGTCGTCAATAAAATCATAACCTCTATCCTCTTCTTCGTATTTGAGTCCGCCATAAGATGTATGCCACACAGATGTGGCGTTAAGAACATCCTCATATTTCGATAAACTTTCAAAATCTTCTTTGCTCGGCAATTTCCAACCATCTGGACAAACGCTCATCGCTGCTTCCCAGTCGTACAATTTTCCATATATATCACAACGTTCCTTAAAACCGCCATAGCACCAATAATTTCCCGCCTTCGGTATTTCATTTATGTTTTGAGCCATCCAGGTTTGCGAATCCATTTCTACTATTTTGTAAGATTGCCCATCACAATGCAATGAATCCAGCAGTTCAATTTTCCGTGAAGATGAGGAACCAGGTGAAGAAAGCGAATCGGAAGAATAATATGAAGAAGAACTCTTATCTGTTGAATATATATCAATATAGCAAGCAGAAAGCAAGAGCGTGAATAAATATACTAATATTTGCTTCATATTTTTGAAATATAGTAAATTCCCGCCATATATTATTTCCCCTCCAACGCCGCACGTTTCTTAGCCTTGCTTCTCGCTGTTTCTCTAATCAAATGAATATTTTTCAAACTAATCATGCTTTTTCGTTTGCCGTTTTCATCGTAAATTTTTATGCCTTTCCTGTCAATGCTGTTTACAAATGCTTGAAGCGAAGAACGCAAACTATCTATGTCGTCCACGATTTCTTTTTTGTCCAGCAAAGCCACGGTAACAGGACTGCTTTCAAATTGAATTATGATTTTGTCTAGGTTCTCTATTGCCACCTTCATAGATGAGATTATTCTATCCGCAGATTCAATGCCCTCCTTTGCTTGAACCCTGATAGTATCAAGAGATTTATCTATTTTGTTGCTCGCATCCGATATTTGCACAGCATAATCGCCAACTTTATTCAAAGCACCCATAGTTTGATTTTCAACGGTATTTATAGCCTTAGACAAAGCACTTAGCACATCTTCACATTCTTTCACAATGTCTTCTACTTTCTTTTGCAAAGAGGGATTTTTTTCATCGCCTGTATGCAAAACTCGGACAAATTCAACAAGGGCGGCAACCTGTTTTTTTGCAATATCGGCTAATGCCAAAATCTCTGCAAAGCCCGGTTCAAATTCTCCATCAAAAACATAATTTTTAGGAACCTGTTCTCCCTTTTTTCCGGGTTCAACTATAATGCTGCGGCTGCCCATAATATTTGGACTAACATTTCTGAATCTGGTGTCTTTGCGAAAAATCCTCGGCTCGTCCAAGCCTATTTCAACTAGGGCTTTATCGTTTGCCTTTGTTACAGAAACAATATGACCTATTGCAAAGCCTCTTATGGCAACAACATCTCCGTTTTGCAAAGCTCCCATTTCTGGAAACTGCACCAGTACCACATTCCTTGCTTTTCTTTCATTTTGCCATATAGAAAAGGCTAAATATGCAATAACCAACAATACCGCAGCTATTGTTATGCTTCCTATGAGCTTGTCGTTATTCATTCTCTCCTGGCAATTTTTTTCTCTTAACTAAAAATACAGCGCCCACCATTGCAGAAAGCAAAATAAAACCTACAAGTTCAAATAAAATGAAATATCCTCCGGGGATATTCATGGAAACTCGGTAGCTGGTATCAAAGAGATGTTCGGAAATAACAGCAACGCTTCCGGTCACGGCTTCTGGATTTTCTGGTAAATTTGAATTGAAAATAGCAGCCAGCAAAAGCAATCCTCCGCAAAAAACTGCGAAAATAGAATTTAAGCCTAGCTTATCCATTCTCGGCAGCCTTGTTTCTTTTGCTCCGTTGAGTACCATAATCACAAATACTATGAGCATCATAACTGCGCCTGCATAAACCAGAATTTGCAAAACGCCTAAAAAGGTACTGTGGGCAAGGGTGTAAATGCCCGCAAGCGAAAGCATATTGAGCACAAGAGCCATTGCGCCATTTATCGGGTGCTTTGAAATGAGCAATGCAAAAGCACTAGCGAGGCACACAGCCGCAAACAGAAAAAAGAGAATTGTCGAAAACATATTAACCTGCCTTAGATAAATCTTGCATATTTGTTATGAATTTTTCACGCGAGTCGTGCACAAAAGAAGTTACACCTGTATCCATTCTTATTGCATCTGCTGGGCAAGCCTCCACGCAAAGCCCGCAGAACACGCAAGCCAAATAATCTATTTCAAATCGAACCGCCATTTTTTCCACTTGTCCGTTTTGAGACTCTCCTCCATCCACCCTAATGCAACGCGCCGGACAAGCAGCCGCGCACATTCCGCAGGCAACGCAACGAGGCGAGCCATCTGCCCTTTTTAGCAAACGGTGCATTCCGCGATAGTTTTTGGGTATGGGTGTTTTTATGGTTGGGTATGGAATTGTCGGCAGGGTTTCATATTTGAAAAGCCCCCGCAAAAAATGCCGCAAAGTGGTAAATAAACCGCGAATTGCTTCGGGAACATAAGATTGCACCCAAAGCGTTCTTTTAGGATGTTGAATTATACGAGGCATAGGAGTAATATAGTAACTTAGTTAATCATATTTACTATATTCCATAACTATGAGCAATATACCCATTAATGTTACCGTTAGGCACTTGGATGAGCCGGCGTCTAAATTCCAGACTGTTATTCAAAACGAGATTGGCAAGCTGGAAACAATTTTCCATAAGGTTACCGATTTTACTGTGGTGGTAGAAGGCATTTCAAAAATTGCAAATGGCATTGAGCTAAAACGCAAGGTTGAAATAACCGCCAGCGTAAAAGGGCATTCGCCCTTTGCTTCTTCTGCCGAAGAAGAGAATTTTGGCAAGGCTTTGGATGTGGCTATTTCAAAAATGAAAGCACAACTTTTAAAACTGCACGAAAAAGCCAGCGACCACAAAGGCATTCCAACATCTGAAATAGCAAAATAAAATGCGCTGCGAGCATTTTAATGCCTCTTCGGGGCAGTTAAGCGCTCGCATTTACGGCGATGGCTTTGAACGTCTCTTGCACAGCGCATTGGAGCCGGAACAAGAGAGAAACTGGTTCAGACCAAATTCCCTCGGTGGAATCATTTTTGCCTTTGGCACTGGCTTAGGCTATCATCTGGAATTTTTAAACAATTTTCCAAAAACCGAAATCCCCCTGATAATCATCTGCGATGCCTTTGCAGAAAACCTGAATATTGTAAAAGAAAAATTAACAAACCAAACCGTAGCCCTATTCAGCGATGACCTATCTCAATTTGAAAGTATATTCAAAAACAACAAAATAACAGTAATTCGCCACCCCGCAGCCGCTAGATATTGTGTTGACCAAGCCGAATCCACACTAAAAACCATAATAACCCCAAAACTCTCAACTCTCAGCTCTCAACTCTCAACTCCCATAGCCCTCCCCTTTGGCACCCATTTTTTGCAGCAAGAAATATTAAACGCCATAAAAGAAATGCAAATCCCTTGCATAACACTTCCGCAGCAGAGCAAAGACCCTGTTCAGCAGGAATCTTTGCTTATGGAGTTGTTTCAAAAAAACACGCCCCGCCTTGTACTCAGCGTAAATGCAAAAGGAATAGATTCCGAGGGAATTTTGCTCTCTGTTTGCAATAGGTTTTCCGTTCCTGTGCATATTTGGTTTGTTGATGACCCTCGCCCCATAGCTTGTTTGTTCAGCAGGGAACAGTGCAAAAACATAGTGGCGTGGACTTGGGAAAAAGCCTATATCCCGTGGTTATTGGAAAAAAACTTCGCAAAAGCGGAGTGGCTACCCCTTGCCGGAGATACTAATTTATTTTATCCGCAAAACAAAAAGCCCATTTACGATTTGATGTTCACCGGTTCTGCCATAGCCGGAAATTTTTTAGACGATATTTGGAAACACGTCCAATACGATAAAGATGAGGCATTGCCAATAGCGCAAAATGTCGCAGAGCAGATTTTGGCGAGGGAAATTTTTGCACAGCAAGTCCCAGCCGATACAAAAGCTGAAGCGTGGTTTGCCAGTTATTGCATACATTTGGCTTCTGCCGAAAAGCGGCGTTTGTGTTTGAAACCTTTGTTGGATTTGGGTTTGGTTTTTGCCGGAGACCCAAATGGCTGGAAAAACCTATTTGGCGGCAACATAAAAACCCTCCCCGATATAGATTACCGAAGCGGTTTATGCTCTCATTATGCCAGCGGAAACATACACATAAACATAACAAGTTGCCAAATGCCCTCCGCTGTAAACCAAAGGGTTTTTGATATTCCCCTTTGCGAGCGTTTTGTGATTAGCGATGACCAAAGCGATTTATTTGAACTATTCCCCAAAAACGCAATATGCGTAGCAAATTCCACAGAAGAGTATGTGGATTTGGCAAAATTTTATATGGAAAATCCGGCAGCAAAACAGGAAATCATAAAAAACGCAAGGGAGCATATTTTAAGGGAACATTTGTATTTGAATAGAATATCCAAAATAATCAAATATTGTTTCACGTGAAACGTTACTTGAAAGTTACGCAATCTATGCGTTTGTGTTTGCCCTGAATTTGCCCCTCTGAATATAGGGTGCAATCTTCGGCGAATTTGGTGTTGTATTTTTTGATTATGGAATCTGCTTTGTATTCTGTTTCTTTGCGTGTTGCATTGTCGAGATTTTCAAATTCATCGGAAACATAAGAAGGTTCACCCAAATACCGCGTTTCATTTGCTTTGGGTAAATCGGCACAAGATATAGCACCGAGAGCCGCTACAGTGGCAATAAGTCCTATTTTCTTTATTTCCATATACTAATAATATAGTATTTTTTTTGAGCATAACCAAATAATCGGCTATAATTTCTATTTTTTTGTATAAAATTCGCATTTTTTCGCAACATTTTTACAAAAAAACAAAGGGGCAACCCCGACAACCGAAATTTGGATTGACAAACAACGATCCGATTTATAGGGGCGCGATTTATCGCATCCAACCAAATTCACAATTGTTTCACGTGAAACAATTATTGGTTTTATGATTTTCCCAAAAGATTAAAGATTTTTGGATATATGCAAGAAGAATAATATATATTAATAGATAGAGGGGTATAGGTTATGAAATATTAAAGCGCTCAAAAAGGGGTGAGGAAGGATAATACATTGCTGAAATTTATATGCGCATTGCTTGTCACTATGGGAGGATGTATTATGTTATACAGCATAATAACATTTTTAAAATCCCTGGCTAACTTCAAGGTGCAGGCAAATGAGCAGAAAATATTTGCGGATTGGATTTACACTATATGTATGATTCTCATGTTGTTTTTCTTTGTGTGCTACATTGCGGTTGATATTATTTTTCTCGTTGCAGATACGGTTACAATGACGAATTTGCTCATAGCATTTGTTTTTGTGTTCGGTGCGGTTTTCGTTTATACTATGATTATAATGCTCAAACGCATGTCCACCACCATTTCTGAAAAAACAGGAGAGATTATTAAAGCTCTCGTGAATGCGGTGGAGGCAAAGGACCAATATACTCAGGGACACTCGGTTCACGTTGCGAATGTCACAAAACTTATATATGAGCATTTACCTGAACGGTTGAAAAATAAAATCAACAAGGCGAGATTAATGGATGCTGCTATTTTGCACGATATTGGGAAAATCGGAATACCGGATAGCGTTCTAAATAAACCTGGCAAACTTACGCCAGAAGAGCGGCTTATGATAGAACAACATCCAAAGTTGGGGAAAAAAATTCTTGAACCTACAAGCTACCAGTTAATTGGAGAGATTGTTTATTGCCACCATGAACGCATTGACGGAAAAGGCTATTTCAACGTATCGCTGGATAAAATACCGCTGGAATCCAGAATCATCTCCGTTGCCGATACATTCTCTGCCCTTTGCACCGATCGTATTTACAGAAAGAAAAAAAGCTATGAAAAAGCCGTGCAAATTATCAAAGACGCAGCCGGAACGCAGCTTGATGAAGAAATTGTAGAGGTTTTTTGTACTATACCGAAGGCGGAATTTGAAAACATTGTGTGAGATTTTTGCTATTCACGTCGTTTTAAGTGCATTCTACGCTGTTTACATTCTTTTCTATGAAAAAAAACGTATATTATATGGTATATAACTATCAGCGAGGCTCCATTTATGAAATACCTACTTTTGCTTGCTTGCCTGATTTTATGTTTCTGCTCTTCTGAAAAGGAAAAAACGGTAGCTTTTTATTTTGATGAAAAAAAATTCAAATCCGAGTGGGATATTTGGAAAAGCCAAGATATAAAAAATTATAGTTTCACATTGAAAGGGGAACTTCCTTACTGGGACTTTCCACCACTCTACCCAAAAGCTAAGGCTACTATAATGACTGTTTATCCAGCGTATCCCTATGAAACTAAAATAACAGTAAAAAATGGCGTTATGGATTCCTTTGAATATACTCCGCATGAACCTATTAGCATAACTCCGAATCCAGATGTTGAACCCGAATATACTACAATATCCGATATGTATCAAAAAATGTACGATAATATAAAAGGTTGGGAATCTAGCCTACCAGAGTTTACGGATTGTCTTGCTTCATGGGGGTATGAAATAGAATATAACCAAGAATTTCACTACATTACAAGTTTTAAACCTACTTGGAAAAGATTGGAAGATTGTATATTTGAAACTACGGCACATGAAGTAACTGCTTCAGATTTTACTATATTACCCCCATGAAATGCACAGTCAGAACTCGCGATCAGAAAAATGTTTTTGATATTCCGCAAATTGCTAGCTTGCGTTCGGATTTTGAAATAAAAAAAGAAAGAGATGTTTCAAAAGTTCGCATACTGGAAACTTGGGCAGATGGCTCGCCTCGGCTTGTTATGGTGAATGGAAAGGTTTTATCCATTGTGGTGCGCAAAAAAAGCAATGGATTTCCAGATTCTGTTGATATAAATGGAACACGTTATAGCGTGGACGTCAGCAAAATAGATAGCTCGCATTATGGCGGCGAGTCCAAGCCGGCAAAGCATACTGGCGGGAAGATAACCGCAGTGTTGCCTGGGCAAATTTCCAGCTTGCAGGCAAAGCCTGGGCAAGAGGTTAGAAAAGGGCAATTGCTTGGGATTTTGGAAGCCATGAAAATGGAAAATGAAATTCTCGCTCCTTGCGATGGCAAAATTCACGCCGTTAAGGTTGAGCGCGGGCAGACCGTTATGAGAGGCGACTTGATATTGGAAATTGCATAGTGCCTAGAACTTTCTTCATTGGCGATGTGCACGGCTGCGTAGAAGAACTTTCGGAACTATTTGAAAAATTTTCTCCTCAGCCAGAAGATAAAATTTACCAAACTGGCGATTTGATAAACAAAGGACCAAACAGTCCAGCTACCGTTGAATTTATTTTGGAGCATAATATAAAATGCGTTTTGGGGAACCACGAGGCAAAGCTCTTGCAAATTTTGAGCAAACCTGAACAAGAGCGAACAGCAAAGGATTTGCATTTTTTGGAAAATGTTCAAAAACCGGAATGGCTCGCCAGCATAGTTTCAAAATTCCCTCTTTGGATAGATACAGGCAGAGAAATTTTATTGCACGCGGGTTTGGAGCCTGGGAAAAAATCCTTGGAAGAAATGAGCAAGAGAGATATTTTGACTATAAGGTTGTGGAATGAAAAACCCTGGTATGAACAAGCCACCTTTCCCAACAGAATAGTTATTTTTGGTCATTGGGCGATGAACGGTCTTGTGGATTTTCCACGTGCAAAAGGGCTAGACACAGGTTGCGTTTACGGAAAACTTTTAACGGGCTACTGCCCCGAAGAAAACAGGTTTTATCAGGTGGCGGCAAAGAGGGAATATTCCACTATTTAATCTCGCCTATCTTTGGAATTATATGTATCAATAATTGCTGATTTGTTTCTTCTTGTTCACTTCTGCCTATGCCACTTATGCCGGAGCCCGCAATTTGGACATCTATAAAAGAAGTATCAAAATATATTTTTCTCTCTTCCCATAAATTTCTAACAGCAAGTGCTCTCTTGTAACTCAATGCGTAATTAAAAGCATCAGACGCTTTTTTATCTTTAGAAGCCATTCCTTCGAGAATCAATACATAAGTTGCATTTAATTTATTTTTTTGCTTCAAAAAATCCAGCGTACTTTGCAATTCCCTTCCAACAGCCAAAAGATATGCCGTATCTCTGTTATTTATATCAGATTTGTTTTCGGGAAAATTTATTTTTTGTTTCAAAGAAAATCTTTTGTTTATAGAGTCGTATCTAAAATATGTCGAGTCAATTTTTTCCACCGATTCTTTCATTTCTTTAATTTTTGTCAATTGCTCTTCTGTCACCTTTTTTGCAGCTTCCAATTCTTTGTTTGCTCTTTTATTGTTTATATCGGCAAATACAAAAAGTACCAGCATAATAAAAAATAAGCTAGTCATTAAATCGGAATAACTGGGCCAAAAAAAATCTGTTTTACGCTTTTTCATTTTTTAAAAATTAAACGCCAAAGAGAACGATGCTTTATATCATTGCTAATATCTTCTTGAATATTCAACGATTTATTCATTATATAACAGAGTTCTTTTACCGATTTTTCAAAATCGGAATTCTGCAAAATATTGTTTTGAGAAGCATTCACTATAACATTTTGCAATTTTTCTTCCACTTCCCTTCCCCAACTTTCCAATTTAGCATTTACCCATTCTTTAACCTCTGTTTCATTTATATTTTCTTCCAACTGCTGGGTAAATTCCAAAATGTTCTTAAATGAATCTTTTATTGGTTGCGCCACTAGTGCAGCATATCCTGTCATTTCACTTTCCAAAGCCTTTTTAACAATGGCTTCAAAGTTATTTGTTATCTCTTCCAAACCTTCAAAGGTGGCTTGCATTCTAACAGAAACCGGCGCTAGTTTTTCATCCAAAGATTCCTTTACTGTTTTATCAAAAGATTTTATATTATCAGTTAGACCCTGCAAGGAATCAGTTAATTCATTATTGGCTTTTTCAACCGCTTTTTTTGCATCATCGGATAGTTTTTCTATGGAATCAAAATGTTCCTTTAAGAAGTTTGTTAAATGGGTATTTTCTTTGACATTTTTATCAATATTTTCTGCTAATGAATTTAAATTATCAGCTGCCTTTGCTAAACTTACAGTCCCTTCTGTTATAGGCTCAAAACTGCCCAATTTTTTTACTAACTCGGTTATTATATATACATATTTATTAAATTCATCCAAATTTTTGAAAGTAGCATTTAATTCTCCAGAAACTTTTGAATTATATCCCATTATTTCTTTCATATTGTTGAGTGCCGAAGAATTCTTTAAAGCCTCTATCAACTCCTTATTGCTATCTATCAATTCTTTGTTATTGCTAAAAACATCTTCAAATCTTTTTAAATTAGTGCTAAGTTCATTATTGAACTGTTCTAAATTTTGGTGCATATTTCTCAAAACATTTTCCAAATTTCCAGAAACGGATGGGAATAAATTTTCTGCCTTTGGAGAATGCAAAAAATTATAAAAAATATTTCTTCTATAATCCATTTTATTTTTTGCGATATTAAAAACAATAGCAGAATTAATAACAGTTAATGCGAGTCCTATTAAACTGGCAATCATAGCAAATTTTACGTGTTCTGTTAATTCATATACAAATTTTTCGTTATCAATATTCACATCTCCCAAACCAAGTATAATTCCAGTTATAGTCCCCACCAATCCCAAAAACAGCGGAACCGTTAAAAAGTTATTGATTTTTTCTTCAAAATTATCTATATGTCTTTCTATAATATCTTTGACAATATTAAAATCTGGCACCGTGCCGCCGCAACTCGCTATGTAATTATTTATATTCTCCAGAATATCTTTCAACTCTTCGTTTTCATATTCTCTAGTTAAAAGAATTTCTTTGCAATGCTGTTCTTTTCTCACTTCCCAAATATCTTTTTTTGGAAATATCCTTGCAAAAGTAACTGCCCATATTGATGTACAAATAAAGGCTAGAGCTTGAAATACAAAAATGGCAATTATCAATATTAATAACACAAACTAATTTCCTGATTCTAATTCAATTATTATAGGTTTTAAAACAGTCCAAAAATCTCCTTTTTTGCCGAGAATGCCTTTTGATTGATTCAATAAAGCTTTCCCCGGCAAAGCAATGCCGCTTTCTACATTGTAAAATTTACCTTCCATATCGCTTTTAAAAATAACATTTAGTTTAGCTTGGTCATTTACAAAGATAAAAAAAGCTCTATTGGTACCTGATTCCTGAGCAATAAAATAACCAGCTTTGGGAGGTTCTTCTTTTAAAAAGCCTTTTTCATTTGGCATACCTAAGTAAAAAGGTTCTTTTTTGTGCGTATTTTCAGGCGGTTTTGTTTCGGGTTCAGAAATTTCCATTTCTTTTTGAGGTTGCAATTGTTCCCTATTAGTTTCCGTTGGTTTTTCTATATTTTTCACCACCTCTTGATTTTGTTTATTTTGGTTCCTTTTCAAGTCTTCTATTTCATGCCTCAAACTCGCTATATTTGCGTACAATTCGTTTATTCTTTTCAGTGACCAAAGAAAAAATAATACTATTACAATAACTATAACAACAATAATAATGGGAATCATAGAATTTATTGACCTTTTTTAGATGATTGCCAATTTACAAATTTTTTAAAAAGATTCAATATAATTAAATGTAAAATTTCAAAAGGTGTTTTTTGGTTGCTAACAGCTACACCAATATCTATTTCATTTATAACCATTTCTAATTCGTCTATCAGTTTAAATTTTACAATGCCATTATCAGCGGTTATTGTTGCAATATCAAAAGCCTGCCATAAAAATTTATCGTTATTGCCATATTTTTTTGTTTTTATTATATCCAAAAACACTTTGTTAAAATCATCAATCTTATTTCCGCGCAATCTATCTTCGGATATAAATAAATCTTCTGCCTTTTCTACATCTAATATTTTTGCCTCTGAAAAACAACCAAAACCTGTGAGGGTTTTAGAATTTTGGGAGAAAAAGTCAATTTTAAAATCTGCTGTTTCTTGGATTTTCATTTTTCTTCCATATACTTTTTCAAAAATATATTTTGCCAGAGCAGTTGTTTTTGGTCTTGAATATACTCCGTTCTCAAAATCAGCTTCTTCAAAAATATCCAAAATTCTAGCTCCATTTCCTGTAAAATAAATAGTTGAAGGAAATGGGACATCTTTTTCTGTATCTATACTATTGCTTTTTTTCCAATAGTTTTCTTTCCAAAAATTTTCTTTTAAAGCTTTTGCCAAAAACCAAATTATTGCAGAGAAAAAATACAAAAAGACTATGCGAACATTTTTATCTCTATGTAAAACAACACTGTATTTATCATCTCGTTCAAGAATATCTTCTAAGGAAAATAAATAAGAATTAACATCGCTTTTTTTATTTATAATATTTTCTAAGACTTTTTTATATTTTGTTTTATCCTTCAATGTATTGTCTCTATATTCTTTTCCATATCTTTCTGTCAAAGCATTGCTATCTCCGCCAAAAATATCTTTTCCTGCAAATCTAAACGACAATGGAAATAACAGAGAAGCGTTGGAACCATCTTTGTTAGTGATAACAGAACAATCTGTTGTGCCTCCTCCAATGTCCACACTGAGAACGGGAATTGGAGTTTCTCTTTTTAAAACTAAACCGCTGCCTTTGGCGTGAAGATATTTAATTGGAGTAATGGATTCGGCTTTGTCTTCTAGGTTATCGAAAGTGCTGCCATCGCCAAAATAGAATTTTCCTAATTTTTGCCATTCAAATTTTAACGCATTTCTCTCCTCTTTACTCATACTCAATGGATAAGTATAAATAATTTTGGTATTCTCTAAAACTCCTCCGGTCAAAAGAACTTTGGCGTGGAGTTCAAAGGCAATTTGTTCCAAAAATATTTTATATTTTTGGTTGCCTAAGCTCCATTTTAAATTATCGCTTATATTATCTTCTGTTAAAATATCTCTATAACCATAAGGAATATTGAATTTGCCCAAAACATCTACTTCACTTGCAGTGGCGTTATGAGTGGGTGTGTCTGCCAATAAAGTTCTGAAATATGTTCCGTTGATTTTTTTGGATATAAATTTTTCGGTAAGAACATCTTCTGAAAAAGAAGTTCCTTCTTTGAATTTCAACAAGGTTGCCAAATGCCCATCTAATTCAAAACTATGTTTTGGTTCATTATTATTGATTTTATATGCTATATTTGTATTTGTTGAGCCAAAATCAACAGCAAAGGTATAATTCGCATCAACAGCTAATCCCTTTACAGGGCGCATTGGCAGCTGCGCACAAAAACTATTTCCATTATAGTCCACATCTAAAGTTATTTCCTTTGCTGAATGTTTTTTATACAGAGTTAGTTTTTGTACGCTGGTATTTTCGCGTTCATATTTGGCAGCATCGTTAATAGAAACAGATACCATCGCTTCCATTTCTTTTGCGGTGTCTTCAATCAAAGCAATTCTATATTCCCTCGCCTCGCTTGCATACGGAAACAAGGCTACATTAAAATGACAGGTTAATATTTTGCCTTGCCCTTCTTTAACTTTTTTGCCATAGATCTTTTCCCTATCTCCATATTTTACGGTTACTATAGTTGGTTCATTCCTTTCGGGAAAAGGAATATATTCAATTTTTTCATATTCAATATTTACTCCGCTTTTTATAGGCGGTAAATATGTTTTTCCATTTTTTGAACCGCAAATAAAGTTATCACTAGCATCATAGGGCAAAACGATTAAATAATCTTCAAACATTTCTGTTATTTGTGGCACATCTATATCGCAAAATTTTTCGGGATAATCATTATTGCCTGCATTAATATCCAAAGCATTTATGTAATTTAAAATAGCAGAACCCGTTCTATTTCCAACAACATATTTAAGCCATTCTCTAAATTCTTTATCCTTTCTTTGCTCTAAACCTTTTGGAACATCACCAGTTTTTCTATCGCTATTTATATGTATTCCCTTAAAATTCTCATCAGCCGAAGGGACAAATAAAGTTTGCCAACTAGTTCCTCCTATAACATTGCCCTCGTATTCAATCAAGTGCATATTGAAATTGCCGGTATTATCTTTAAGGCTGAGTGCTGCATTATCCATACCCGCGTATAAACTTATGGCATCAATTAAATTTTTTAATTTTTCCAATTCTTTTCTGGTATTTTTCGTAGCGGCATTATCACTTATCAATTTTGCTATCGCTTTATCTATGGTTTCGGAATCTTGGTTTAAATCTGTACCTAATATGGTGGTTTCGCTTAAATTCGTATGCCGCCAAAATACTAATTCTGCGAGGTCTAAAGTATCGCTCACAAGTCTTAAATCTTCATCATTTGCAAGTCTGGGTTTTTGTTGTATATATAAAATTTCATTTAGATGTTTATCTTTTTCCCTCGCTTCTTTAAATTCGCGATCCCACGCGATTTGCTTTGTAAGCCTTTCAAATGCTGTTTTAACCAAAAATAAACGCCCAAAAGGGCTAGGAACCGCAACTGGCAAATCGCTAAAATCAGTACCTTTTTCTTTTATTCTCTCTATATCACCTGTTTCATAAGGCTTAATGGTGCCAAAGCCAAAAGCATTTGCATTTTGTGGACCTGTTCGTGAATAACCGCTTTTACTCATTTTTTCTCCTTGGCAATGCCGGGTATTTCATTAAACATTTCGCTCGTAGCATTATAAATCAGTTTAAAAAGCCTTTCATAAGAATTTTTATAAGATGGTCTTTTTATAAATGATTTGCCTTTTGAGAGTATATCAAGTTTTTTGCTATATTCTTCAAAATCAAAATCATAATTTATGTTTTTTAGAATACCAGTTAAATCATGAGGTTTTTTATCTAAATCAAATGGTTTAAACTTATGCCCATAACTGCCCAGTTCTTTCAAATATTCTTCAAATCTATCCAAAAAAGCTTTGAAATCACCGCTGTATTCAAAATTGATGGCATCGCCAGCATCCTTATTCCACAATTCTGTCCAAGCCTGAACATCATTTTTTGCATTTTTAAATTCATAATCCATATATTTTTTTAAGAACAATAATTGAAATAGAGGTTCTGCTATTTTTAATCTGGTTTTTTCATTTAAATTGCTGTGTTCAGAAAATGTTATGTCTTCATTTGTATTTTCAACATCATCTTGTCTTTTAATTTCCAAAAATTCCTTTGCTTTTAAAACCCCAGCCGTATGCTTATCGCTTGCAAAATCTAAAATCGCAAGAGCTGCCACCAATTCGGCAAAAAATACTGGATTTCTTTGCGTTGCCCCCCCCTCGCTATAAGGCAATGGACCTGTATCGCAATCATTTGCAATATAGTAGAAGGATTGTACATTTTCTTTATAAACCGATTCTTTGTAATAATTCAGAGCATCTTTTGTTTTTGGGAAAAAATGCGAGCTTTTGATTTTATTGCCTGTTTTGTCTGTGATGCTATAGTAAGGCAACATAGAAACTACACCAACTGGCATATCGTTCAATATATTTTTTTTGCTGGGAATAGGGTCTTTGCGAATATTTGCGAGCAAAGCTGGCAATCCGGCTGCTCCTGTGCCGCCAAAAATAGAACCTATGAATATAACGGCATCTCCAGAGTTTACGTTATTTTGAAAAACTTCTCTAAAGGCTGGGGATTTGGCAAATTTATTAAAAGCAACACTGCCTATATTCGGGTAGCCTTTAAAGCCAACTTCCATATCTAAATTCAATAAATAATTATCTTTTTCAGAAAATAATAAACCTGCTAATTTTTTGATTTTATCGTTATGGGCTAATCCCAAATTGTTATTATCCAAAGAATCATAAGCTATAAAATCTCCAAAAGTTGCATTTAAACCTTCAAGAGCATATTTATATTTTTCGCTGCTGTTTTCCACCAAAGGTCTTATTTTTGTTCCAAAAAAAAGACCTTCATAATTGCTTTGCTTTCCCGTTTCTTCATAATTCTTCAGCAAATCATTTGTTCTGTTTAAATTGCCGTTTATTAAATCCGGGTCTATAAGCACAGGGACCAATTCATCGTAATTGCGAACTTTTATGCCCGCAGCCAAAAGCATAGTTAAACTTTCAACAACCTTTGAGCCAGAACCGCCAATAGCAAAAATATATAATGTAGCCATTTTATACTCCTTTTCCAAAATAAGGGTAATGAACTAAACTTCCTCTGCTCCATATATGCCTGCCAAGCGGAATAAATAAAAGAAAATATATAAATGCAGAAACAAAAGCGAAAAGAAATTCAAGTTTGCTCGGCTCAGAATCCAAATCTTCGCTAACACCTATAAGTGACCAGATAATAATTATTATTACCGAAATTGCAGGAGTAAAAAACAGCAAGAAAAAGAAAGGTTTTAAATTAGCGCATTTTTTTGGCGAATCGTTATATATGCGATATAAGAAGAAAACGGCACAGAAAGAAAAAATAAAGGGAATAAGCACATTTGCCGCACTTAGCTCAAACATACATATTTCGCGAAAAAAAGACGCACAAAAACCTTCGGTATCTAGCCAGCCTAAAATGAAGATTCCAAGTAGCAACAAAGCAACGACTGAGGGGATCAATTTTTTCACTATTTAACTCCTATTTTAATTTCTATGGAATTTAGATTTTTTTCATAAAAAACTCTTTTTAAACCATCCATTAAACTATTTAAACCAAAAGTTTTTCCTTCTCTTAGCGTATTTAAATCTTCTTTATAGCTGGAATGTTCTTCAAATAAATTTGCCTTAACCATCGGATTAGTTTTTATAAGAAACGTTTCAATTTCTGCTTTATTTTTTAGATTTTTATAAGCCTCATTACTTTTCAAAATCAATACATGGGTGAACTTATCATCTTTGTGCCTTGCAATGCTGTCTATGCGGAAAAATTTGCTTTCAACAATATAAGCGGCGGTATCAGCAAAAGGTCCTTCCGAATTCCAAGTTGTCCCAGGTAATTTTATTTTTACAGGAATTCTAACATCTTTTCCTATTTTTGACAATACAATGGAATCTTTGTTTTTACCTTCTAACTTGTATGAAATATATTTTGTGGAAACAGGATAAGGTTTTACCTGATATTCCGGTTTATCGTAGCTAACAAACTTGCTGATTTCAACATTTTTTTGCGAAAAACTTTTACTGAGTTCATATTCAACTCTTCCTATTTGGGCGGCAGTTCCAATTATCCAAACAAAATAAGGTCTAACAAAATCAAATTCTCCGCTATCTTTTGGGGTTTTCCATTCAAAATATTTCCCATTTTTTGGCAATTTTTCCAATGATTGCTTGCTGATTATACATTCATTTTTTACCGTGTAGTAGCAAGCGTGAAAATCGCTTTCCATTCTGAGTACGAGCAAAGATAAATCCAAGCTATCTGCTTCTGACATTCTATCTTTTAATAGATGGTATATTTTATCGGATATACCGTCAATATATATTTTGATGTCATTTTCATAAGAATTTTTATCTGTTGGAATTGAAATTATAAAATCCGAAATCAAAAGAGATAAACCAGAAGGGCTTACGTGCTGAAGAGGTTTATCTAGTACATTCAAAAACATTGTATTTTCTCTAGCTTTGCGGCTAGAAGCCCTTTTTAAGAGTGTGTCTAAACTTAAATTTTTAATGACATCCAAAATATTTTTGTTCGGTTCCAAATTAGCGCCAGCATCATCTATGTAAAATAACTTTATATCACTGCTCAAAGGTTTTAATGTATTCACCAAACTAGATACATCATTTCTAAATCTAGTTGTGGGCTGTTTGCCCTGAACCCCAACATAAGCATCCATGCTAAAAGAATTTTCCAAATAAACATTAACTTCCAGAGGCTCATTTTTTACCGCCAAAGAACTGTTATCATTACTTTCAACAACCTCTTTTTTATTTTTCTCTTTACAACCCAAAAAACTCATTGTGAGGGCAATGAAAATCAATAAAACCACCCCTAGAGGCTTGGTTAATCTATAAAAGGTCATAACTGGTAGGGAATATACAAAAGTTTAAACCTCATTTTGGAACTTTTTCCAAAAAAATGCACATTTTTGCAAACATCTGTTTGCAAAATTCACTTTTTTGAATTTTTTTTCCGTTTTTTTACGTCTAATATAATAGAAACGAAAACATGGAGGTTTCTATGAAAAAAGAAAAGTTTAGTCCTTGTGGTGATGGCAAGAATTTTGTATATTCAAAGGAGGGACTGCTATGGATAGCATTTTGAACCTTATAGCGAACGAAGAAAACGTACGAATGCTAGTGATACTGGCATTCGTCAGTTGTGCTTATGTATTTATGAGAAGCCAGATGAAGGATATGGGACATTCCATAAAAAGCGAATTGTTTGCTATACATAGGCGAATAGATGGAGTTGAATCTTCCTTAAACAAGCGGATAGACGAAGTAGAAGCTTCTCTGAGCAAGCGAATGGACGAACTAAAATACAACGACTTCGCTCACTTAAACAGCACAATTGAGGCTTTGACTTACGCTTTGGAGAAAAATGGTTCTCTGAAACCGGAAGACAAAGAATACGTGGATAGCAGATTGGCTCACTGATTATGGTAAATTTTGCAAAGTTTACGGTAAATTTGGTAGGTTTTGAGGTAAATTGGGCGATGTTCGGGGCAAGTTTGGCAAATTTCATGGCAAAATAGGCGAATTTTGTCCCTATTTCAAATATAAAACCTCAAATATAGCCCTAATTCACCCTGTTTTTTAATATCAAAGGCATTTTCGGTGTATAAATTGAAGTTTTTGTTTGCATTATAGGAGAGCCAGGTCTTAAATTGGATGATTTCCCTATTAAAATCCATAACACTTCTCAAATACTCAAAACCTGCCCCATAACGAAAATTAACCGCCTGTCGTTTGTTGAGCTGGGTTTCTATCCCAACAAAATCATCACAGCTAAAACCGCTTTTGCACCTCAGGGAATTCATAGGCAAAAATTCAATCGCTATTTTGCGCGGCTCGCTTATATAAAAACTTTTGCCAAAACCCATATTCAAAGCGGCATAATCTTTTTTATAACCTACAAAAAAATCGTAGGACCAGGCTTTAAACCAAGAATCGTGAATAGAAGCGGAACGTATGTGAACCAAACTCAGTTCTCGCAGATTCACACCATATTTGTTAGCCGAAAGCCCAAAAGAGAGCAATTCCAAAGTGTTTTGGGCAGAATAATAGCTAGGATTATCGGTTATATCGTGCAAAAGAGGTCTAAAACGGATATAGGCATTTGCCTCTTTTTCTATGAACAAAGTTCCAATATCAAGGCGATAATAGCCGTGTGGTTTAAGCCTTTGATTTTCTGGTTTTAGCAAATATCTTCTTTCCTTTTTGCTTTTTGAAACAGAATATCTGAGCTTTGCCAATTCCTTTTCTCTTAAAGAGTCTCGGTCTGTGTTTTTCCATTCCAAAAATTCCAACCTAGCCACATCTTCATCTTCTGCATTAAGCACCCTTTCTTTTAAGGAAGGGAAAATGTAAGGATAACCAAGGCGGTTTTCATTTTGAAGCAAAAGCACCAGCTCTTGCGGAGACATAATTTCTTGCGGCAGAGGCGGCAAGGAATCCAAAGAACTCGCAAGCAAGGCGTATATTCCGTGTGAACAATTATAGGAAAAAAATTTATATGGCTGTGGTTTTGCAACCCAACTGCTCAAAGTATCCATTAATTTAACCCGTTCCCTGTCTGAAATTTTAAGCGGAAATATTCTAATGTCGCGAGATTCTGTTCCTGCATATTCCCTGATTTTTTCGTGAACTGGCAATAGGCTATAATGCGCTTTGAATCTGCCGTTTATGCCCTTTATATAATAATCAAAGCCGCTGGTACCTTCTGTGTCTGCCCCAAAGTTCACGGCTAGCCAATTTAAAAAGGAAATTGAATCTGATGGAGCTATTGCCAAAAAAAGATGCCCAAAAGCAGAGGTGGCACTTTTTGGATATGGTCCGGCGAGCACCAAAAATACGGAATACTTATCTCCGGCGAAATCGCTCCATAAGTGCATCTCCGAACATAACCTGATTGCCCTTGGATTCTTCCAAAGCCTCATTTATGCCCTGCCTCGCGGCTTCCCCATCCATTTTCGTTTCCATAATGTTTGCCAAAGCCTCTGCATATTCACCGTTGTTGCCGGCATCTATCGCTATTTGGGAATGGTTCATAGTGGCAAAATAGCGAATGAAAAGTTCTTCGGAATAATCTGAATGGGATTGTTCCTCTTCTTTAAGCTGAACATAATAAGAAGAAGGGCTGTATTCCCAAGCTGCATTTGTGGACATATCTACTGAGGCAAAAACGCCGAATGCACCCACTGCTCCAACCGTTCCGGTAAAAAAAAGTAAAGGTGCATTGTTCTGCGGCTTCTTTGGCACAGTCTCGGAACACATATCTTCACCGCTGTTTTTCCTATTTTCATATTCTTCTCTTGCCTTTTCGTATTCCTTTATTCTTTTTGGATATTGAACAAAATTCTCATCAAGTCCAAACAAAAAATATGGAGAACCGTAGGCAAAACCCAAACCTATATTTCCACTGGTGAAAGCTTCATCATTTCTTTTTTGAGTCACCTCAACATAGCCAGTAAAATATCCAGGCTTATTAACTTTAATTCTCCCTTCTTTTCCTCTTTTAATTTTACCTTTGAAAGGAGTGTAACCCAATTCAACTCCATCCAATTCAACAATGGCACCAGACACATTTGATTCTACGGTTATTTCTTGATATTTACCCTTGGTTATGGAGGCACAACCTGCAAAAAAGATTGCGACAAAAGCCAAAATGAGCGGTTTGAGGACTCTTTTTCTCATAAAACTATGTAAAATATAGATATTTCTATATTGTCACCAACCACAGGAGTAGTAAAACTATGTTGGATTACGGGCTTGTATTGGAAGGTGGCGGATTAAGGGGTTTATATACTTCTGGCGTTGTAGATGCGTTTTTGGAAAAGGGCATAGAATTCCAGCTTGTTATAGGGGTTTCTGCTGGAGCTGGCTATGGCTGCTCTCTTGTTTCAAGGCAACATGGGAGAAATTTGAGAATTTTAAAAGAATTCCGAAAAGACCCTCGTTATTTGTCGCTTGGCAGTTATATAAAAACTGGGAATTATTTTGGAATAGATTTTATATACGATGAAATTCCCAAAACCATTCCTTTTGATACCGAGGTTTTTTTATCATCGCCAACTCGTTTTATCACGGTTTGCTCAAATGTTGAAACAGGCAAGCCGGAATATTTTGAAAAAGATGAGCATATTATACAAGTGCTAAAAGCCTCTTCTTCCATTCCTTTTATGTGCAAAATTGTGAAGCACAAGGGCAAAAAGCTTATGGATGGCGGAATAGCAGATGCCATACCTCTAAAAAAAGCTATGGAACTCGGTTGCTCAAAAAATGTGGTTGTTTTAACTCACCCAGAAGGCTTTCGCAGAAAAAGCAAATTTCATCCTTCAAGGTTATTTTATTTCAAATATCCAAAATTTGCAAAAGCGATAAACTCTTATATTGCCAGATACAACAAAAATTTGGAATTTGTAGAGGAAGAGGCAAAAAAGGGCAAAGTGATTTTGATTCGCCCAAGCAAAGACTTAAATGTGACAAGAACAGAAAGCAATTTGGCAAAATTGGAGAGACTATATGAATTGGGCAAGTCAGATGCTATTGCCGCGCTTCACCCTCTTTGCGATATGTAGTTTTTTCTTAGCTTGCGAAGAAGAGCAACCAAAGGTTGAGGTTGTTCGCTCAGAGCCTGTGTCTGGGCAAATAGTGATTTACAACAGTTGTGGAATTCTTGGAGCAGCAGAAGAATCCAGAGAATTTTTAAGGGCTAGGGGTTTTGATGTTCTAAATGCTCAAACAGACCCGCAATGGACAAATTACGAAGAAACCATCATAGCCATTCGCAACCCTCACTGGGCAGGCTACAACCAGTTGAAAGAGAATTTAGACACAAAAAATTTTATAATTTTGCAAGACACTTTAAGCGGAAACATAAGTGCTACTATTTTTTTAGGCAAAGATTATAGAAAGGTACTTAAAAAGAGGACTTTATGAAGAGATATCCAGCAAGCGTGAAAATAGGCGCTCAAATTTTGTTTGAGCTTCGCGCTGAGAATGTTGAACTTTTGAATTTGCAAGGGCTATCTGGCGTTGTGGATTGGTATTTAGTAGGAACCTGCGAGAGCAGCGCCCAAATGCAAGCTATTTTGAGTGAACTTCAAAAAGCATACAAACAAGCAGGTGGCGAGCCTGCAAAAATTGAATACAAAGAACTAACACGCTGGGCAGTTTTGGATGCCGGAGACATTATGGTTCACTTATTTGAAGCAGAACGCCGCTCAGAAATAGCCCTTGAAGAACTGTGGAGCAAGGCAAAGAGAACTTCGCTCGCCGCAGAAGATTTTGCAGAGAAGAAGAAATCTAAAGTTAAGAGTACGGATTTTGTTTGAGGGAATTTTCTTATGGATTTTGTTCCCCATTTTAGGGGCGTGTTTTGGTAGTTTTTTCAATGTACTCATATACAGAATGCCGCGCGGCATATCCATAATAAAACCTGCTTCGCATTGCCCAAATTGCAAACACAGAATTTTGCCTTGGCAAAATATTCCGATTTTGAGTTGGCTGTTTTTGGGAGGTAAATGCGCGAATTGCAAAGAACCTATTTCAATTAAATATCCTTTGGTGGAATTTTTTGGAATGCAACTCGGATTTTTAGCCGCTATAATTGCAGAGCCTAGCCCTTGGCAAAATGCAAATATGGCTGAGAGTTTGCGTTTGTTTTGGCTTATGGTAACTTTGATTCCCATTTTTGCCATAGATTTCAAGTATTTGCTTTTGCCAGACACGGTTACCATAGGCGGAATTTTGCTGGGTTTTGCATTGTCTTTTTTTGAAGGCGGAATTGATTGGCTGGATTCCCTGATAGGCATTGTTGCGTGTGGGGGAGGTTTGTTTTTGTTCTCTTTTGCTATTTCAAAAATAATAAACAAAGAGGGAATGGGTTTTGGAGATGTAAAACTTTTTGCCGGCTTTGGCGCGATTATGGGATTGGAATTAGCTTATATAGCTTTGATAATAGGTTCGCTTTTGGCTTTGGCGGTGATAGTTCCGTTCAGATTTATTGCAAAAAAAGATATGGCACAACCTCTTCCTTTCGGTCCTTTTCTTGGACTTGGCGCACCGATTTCGTATTTATTCGGCTACAAAATTTTGAATGCGTATTTAGGAATTGTGGATAAATTGCTCTCTATTTTTTCTTAGTTTCAGGTTCATAAACATCTTTAATGGCATCTATGTTCCAAGTGACTTTTTTATTGTCTGTCTTGGCAGTATCTTGCCCCGGAACCACAAAAGGCTTAGTCGGCTTTTTTTCATTCCCATAAACGTTTTTGAGTTTTTCGACATCCCAAGTAATTTTCATAAAAACCTCCTTGAATAACCCTCTTCAAACGCCCGAAGATTGACCTCCAACGTAGCCCCACCCACACTTCTCTTTATCGCCTCCACAAAAACCCCCTTCTCAAAACCCAAAACCGCCGCACAAAAACCGAGCATAGCAATATTAACCGTGCGAATATTATTCAATTTGGCAGCAATGCTAATCGCATCTATCTTGTGAATCGCAGCCTTATACTCCGCCAACTGCTCGTAAATATCGCTAGGATATTCCGCCAGTCCCAAAGCACACGGCATTGGATATATATTCTGCTTATTGACAACGATAATCCCACCGTCTTTAACATACCCCGCAGAACGCAAGGCTTCAAGTTCCTCAAAAGCCAGCACAACATCGGCTTGCTTTTTATCAAACAAGGGGCTATAAACTTTGTCTGCTATTCTAACATAAGTCACAACGCTACCGCCGCGTTGAGCCATTCCGTGCACTTCGGATACTTTGCAGTCTTTGCCCATCAACTGTGCATAGTTGCCAAAAATTTTGCTCGCAAGGAGTGTGCCTTGCCCGCCAACGCCCGCGATTAATATGTTGAAGTTCATTTATGGAATATAGAAAAAGGGGGCTGCAACTCTCAGCCAGCGAACGGATTTACAATTCTAAGCGTGTTTTCTATTATTTGCCCGTTTTGCATATCTTCGCTGTAAAGAGTGTCACAGTTTGCTTCTAGGGCGGTTGTGATTATTAGGCTGTCGTAAAATGAATATTTGTATTTGAAATGTAGTTTTAATGCTTTGAATATTAAACTTTTGGAAATTATTCTTGTTTCACAAAATTCTGTTATGTCTTGTAAGAATAATTGTATTTCTTTTTCCAATGTGGGGTATTTTTTTGTGAGTATGTTGCTTATTTCGCTTATGACTTGTGTGCTTGCTACACAGTTGTTGTTTTCTAGCAAGCTTTTTGCGATAGCCTGTTTTTGAGGATTATCTGACCTTTGATAGTATATAAATATGTTGGTGTCTATAAATGCTTTATCTGGCATTTGCGGTTTCTCTGTTGAATTTGAAATCGGGCATATTTAAGCCTATGTAGTGAGGTAGTTTTTTTGTTGTGTTTGGCTGTTGCGTTTCTAATGGGAATACAATTATTTCTACCTCTGTTCCGTAAAACTCGGCAGGTATGGAGATAGTGGAATTTTCTTTGCTTGGGACCATAACTTGTCTTAACATAAATACCTCTTGGGGTAAATATAGAAAAATACAAAAAATCCTAAAGTTTTTCTCTATTTATGCCTATAAGTATTATGTAACTATTTAACTATAAGGATTTATAATGAATATTTCAAACGCAGTAGAGCATAGACACTCTTCCGAGATTGCATCCGGTCGTCACCACTCCTCCAATGCACCAGACAAGCCCGATGCAAGCGAGCAAGTCAAAAAAGATTCCGTTGAAATAAGCGAGGAAGGGAAAAAACTTTCTGATGAGAATACACGCATTTCGCGGGAAAATATGAGAGAAGCACCTTTTAAAATCGGCACGTCTCTTGATATTTCTAAGGCACTCTGTATAATAGATGATGAATATAGGGCATCGCATCCTAACCCTTTATTCAGGTTTGGCGATTCTTTGGTGGCTGCCAATGATTTAAAAGATAGTGATTATGCGGCTAGCTTGATAAAGCAGTCAATATTTATGGTTAACGCTAGCCCTTCCGAGCGTCTCCTTAATGTTAGTTATAGCAGCGAAACTACCTTTAAAGATTTAGAATCGACTGCTAAGAGCAGGGAAGCGGGTAAAAAACTGGCGGAATATATAGCACAAAACTACTTTAATGACCCTGAAAAAGCAAAAGCGTTTATGGATTCAATAAATGAAAATATACGTGAGAATGAAATGCGTGATGAGAATACATTGAATTTTTGGGTAGAGAATGAGAAAAAAATGAGAGCTATTAGTGCTCAATTACATCCTCAATTACAGGTTCAATCTCCTTCTAGCGTAGCAGCTCCTGGTCAGCCAAAACTTGATTATTACGAACTTTTACACGTGAATGCAGTTCAGTCTCTTGTAATAAAAAGTGAGTCTGTTCATGATTGGTTTGCGAATTTTATAGGCAAAGCGAAATCGTCTGTACAAAGCCTGTCTATTCAGGATTTGTTGGCGAAGTATAAGGTAAATGTGGCTTAGACCTACTTTTTTATAGCCCCAGACTTACAAGTCTGCCCACACACCATACACCCCGTGCAAAGCGTAGAATCCACTTCTACCGAATTGTCTTTGCATTTGCTAAGGGCGGGGCAACCTATTTTCAAGCATAAACCGCATTTTTTGCAGTCGGAAATTGTTATCGCTTCACACCGAATTGATTTGTCTAGGAGAACGCAGGGGCGTTTTGCGATTATCACGGAAACGCTGTCTGCTTTGAGGCTTTCTTTGATTGCGTTTTCCACTTCTGCCAAATTGTATGGGTCAATAACCGAAACGTTTTGAACTCCGCAAGCACGGCTTATTTCGCCCAAGTCAAGCGAATGCGTGGGTTCGCCTTTTATGGTGAGACCTATGCCGGGGTGATTTTGGTGCCCCGTCATTCCTGTTGTGCGGTTATCCATAATGACAACGGTGATGTTTGATTTATTATAGACCGCATCTATTAAACCTGTGATTCCGCTATGGATAAAGGTGGAATCGCCTATAACGGCTATATTGGTTTTTGAAAATTCCTTGCCCTTTGCCTGAAACATTCCGTGTGCGTTTGAAATGGATGCACCCATGCAAATGAGCGAGTGCATTGCGTTTAGTGGCGGAGAACAGCCCAATGAATAACAACCGATATCGCCAACCACATTGAGTTTTAATTTGTTGATGATATAAAATACACCGCGATGTGTGCAACCTGCACACATAACAGGTGGTCGCCCGGGGAGATTTTGCGCAAGTTCCGGCTGTGGCTTTTGCCCTAGTATTACTTCACGTATTTTTTGAACGCTGAGTTCGCCTTGCAATCCTGTTAAATCTTTTCCGCTGCATTTTATGCCGTTTGCTTTTAATGTGTTTTCAATAAAAGGTTCAAGTTCTTCTACCACGATGAGTTTTTCACATTCACTTGCAAACCATCTAATTTTTTCAACCGCTATGGGATAAACCATTCCAAGTTTGAAAATCGGAAAATCGGGCAATGCCTCTTTCACATACTGATAAACCGCGCCGGAGCAAACTATGCCGATTTTGCTCGTGCCTTTTTTAGCCCAGTTTATTATCTGCATATCCATGCCGTCGTTCATGTCGCTCAAAAGCCTTCTCTCCCGTTCTTCCACTATGGGGTGGCGTTTTTTTGCATTTGCCGGAACCATTACATATTTTTGAATGTCTTGCTCGTAAGGAAGCTCTACTTCTGTTCTCTCCCCTATTTCCACAAAAGAACGTGAGTGTGCAATTCGTGTTGTGAGTCGTATGAACACCGGAGTATCATAACTCTCGCTCAACTCGTAAGCGAGCATTGTGAAATCCTTCGCTTCTTGGCTGTCTGCTGGTTCAAGCATTGGAACGTGGGCGCTTTGGGCATAGTAGCGTGAGTCTTGCTCATTTTGGCTTGAGTGCATACCAGGGTCATCGGCAACAGCAATCACAAGCCCAGCGTTCAATCCTGTGTATGAAAATGTAAATAAAGGGTCGGCGGCCACATTGAGACCCACGTGTTTCATAGCGACCAAAGCCCGTTTGCCAGCCATCGCAGCCCCTATGCCAACTTCCATAGCCACTTTCTCATTAACCGACCACTCGGCGTTTACTTCTTTGAATGTAGCCATATACTCGGTAATTTCTGTGCTCGGCGTGCCCGGATATGCCGCCGCCACCTTAACGCCTGCTTCGTAAGCGCCTTGGGCAACTGCGTGGTCGCCTAGCATAAGCGTTTTTGTTTGGGTTTTGTTTTCCATAGGGGGAATATATAAAATCTGAAGATAAAAAATGTATATTTGTATATCAGAATCAAGGAGAAAGATGATGAATGGAGTCGTGGAAAAACTTAGGGATGGATTATTTCTTGCCGCAAGCCGAACTTATGGAGAGCAGTATATTGAACCGTTTATTCGCAAACAATATAATTTGAGTGAACCTGGCAGTAATGATTTTGATGCTATAGATAAAACAAATAACATAAAATATGAAATTAAAGCAGCAAAGGTACTGAGAAAGGTTAAAAAAATTAAAAATCAATCTATTTTACAACGTATAGTTGAATATTTTGAAAGATCAATGTTAAGTCGCAAGGTTGCTTTTAAGGATAGATTTACTATCGATTATGATGCAAATATTCAAAATGTCAAAAGAGACCATTTTGATTATCTCATTTACGCACTTTTATTTGAAGATTGTGTAGAAGTTTTTGAAATATCTAAAGAATTAATAATGTATATTCCGCATTGGTCTGACAAACACGGCAGATACGATGAATTAGGAAAAAGCGGGCAATTCAATATTACAAAAAGGTCTATTTCTATACACGAAGAACGATATAAAAAAGATATTTTTACTTATGAGCACTTAAAACAAGTATATGAGGTAATTAAATGAAGATTACCAATACAACCATACAAAATCGTTCTAAATCTCCGAGATTGATGAGTGAACATATCGCTCCTATTCATAGCATATTACACAAGAACGCAACTTTAGAATTTTTGAATTCATTACTTTCCATTAAGGAAACAAAAGAAACAATTTTATATAATATAGGTAAACAACTTGTAGATGATAATAATGCTCATGTAAAAAAATTCCTGTCGGAGTATAATTTGCCAGAATTGAATATAAAAAATATTCCCAAAAATGAATTTGATTTATTAGGTATCGTTTATCAGTTTCTAAATACAAAGTTTGAAAATTTAGAAAAGGGTTCGTTTTATACCAATAAAATGCTAGCCGAAGATATGGTTCAAGATTTATCTTTTACAAATAGTGATATAATTTTCGATCCATCATGCGGAAGTGGTGCATTTTTATTTGCATCAAAAGCTAAACCTCATCAAATTATTGGAGTTGATTCAGATAAAATTGCTGTGATGATAGCAAAATTCAATTATTTTATGAAATTTCCCAAAGCTAGTTATCCACAAATTTATCATTCTGATTTTTTTGAATGGTATAAATTAAATTCTGAAAAAAAGTTTACTTACATTATTGGTAACCCTCCATACGGGGCAAACATTGAATTATCAAATATTGAAAATTCAAGTGTGTTAACGGGTGAAAGTTTTTCTTATTTTATTGAATATGGGTTTAGGTTACTTGATAAAGACGGATGTTTAAGGTATTTGATTCCAGAAGCATTGTTAAATGTAAAGAGGCATATTGATATAAGAGATTTTATTTTAGAAAAAACAAATCTTACTAAGATTAAAAAATATAATAGCAAATTTGCCGGCGTTATGTCTGATATTTATCAAATAGAGCTGAACAAAAAAAGAAATAATAACATGATTTTCACAACAGAAATCGAAACTTCAATACCAAAAAAAATATTCAAGGAATTAAAAAATCATATTTTCTCTCAATTACACGTTCAAGATATACAAATCATAAACAAAGTAAAAAATATATGCAAAACAAATCTGTCAAATTCTATATTTGGACTTGGAGTTGTAACCGGAGATAATAAAACCAAATTATTATCACAAAAAATTAAAGATTCGGAACATATTTATTCTGGTAAAGAAGTTGACAAATATTTTTTACAACCTGCAAAAAATTACTTGGTCTTTAATCGTTCAAATTTACAACAAGTTGCTCCGGATGAAATTTATAGAGCAAAAGAAAAACTTGTATATAAGACTATTTCAAAAAAGTTAAAAGTTGCCATAGATAGAACGGGAAGTTTGACAATGAATAGTGCAAACATATTAATTCCTAAGGTTAAACAAAATACCATTGAATCAGTTGCTTCATTATTAAACTCAGATTTATACAGTTATTTGAACATAAAATTATTTGGAGGTGTAAACAAAGTGGCACGCGAAAATCTTGAGCAATTACCAATTCCATTTTTTTCAAGAGAACAGTTAAGAAAAATACGAAATCTCATAAAAAAATACGTAATTGATAATAATGACAAATCTATTCAACGATATATTCATAAGGAGATTTTTAACCTCACTGACTTAGAAATTAGGTATATAAAATCTGTACTATGAATTATATTCCCCAATAATCCTAATCCCCTTCTCTATCTGCTCAATACTCGCATTTGAAAAATTCAACCTCATAGTATTCTTCCCGCCACCATCTGGGAAAAAATGCGTGCCGGGCAAATAAGCCACTCCAAGATCAACTATGTCTTTAAAACACGCGAGCAAATCGCGTTCATCATCAAAATAGCCCCATACAAACATACCGCCATGTGGAATTTGATATTTGAAAGATTTTGGAAAATATTTTTCAATGCAATTCACCATTTGGTCGCGTTTTTCCTTGTATATTGGGATAATGTTTTTCAAATGCTCGGCTAAATTATTTTTAATGAACTCCGCAACAACAATTTGGCTAATGGATGATGAGCAAACATCTGTGGATTGTTTGGATATGTTGAATCGCCCGATTATCGCTGGATTTGCAACTGCTACCGCAATACGCATAGCAGGGGCGATGATTTTGGAGAAGCTCGCCAAATACACCACATTTTCACATTTATCAAAACACTTAATTGAAGGCAACGCTTCGCCTTCAAAACGTATTTGCGAATATGGGTCGTCTTCCAAAACCATTACTCTATATTTTGCGGTGATTTCGGCAATTTTTTTGCGGTTCTCTATGCTGTAAGTGCCACCTGTTGGATTTCCGAATGTTGGAACGGTGTATAAAAATTTCGGTTTGTGCGTTTTGATTTTTTCTTCCAAATCGGCTAAATCAAGCCCATCGTTATTAGAGCTAACCCCTACTGCTTTTGCTTCGTAAGTTTGGATAATTTGCAAGGTGGATAAATATGTTGGGTTTTCAACTAGCACCGCATCGCCTTTGTTTACAAAAGTTTTGCACATAAATTCAATGCCTTGCTGCCCGCCGGAGAGGACAATCATATTTTGCAGCTCGGCATTTATGCCTTTATACTCAGCGAGAAAACTTTTTAATTGCTCCAAGAGCAATGCTTTGCCAAACGTGGATTCGTATTGAAGACTCTCTATAACTCCATATTTTGAGATAATATTTTGCAAAATACCCTCAATTTGCTTTGAGGGCAAAGTTTGCGTAGCAGGCATTCCACCGGCAAAAGATATAATATTTCCCTTTTTCAATAGGTCAAAAATTTCCCTTATTGCGCTGCCATGAACGTTTTTTAGCTTATCGCTGATATCGTATTCCATATTGGAAATATAGTAAGTGAAAAATTTATATCGTTCCCCCCGTTAGCTCTCCGAGCGGAAAAAACGGGGGGACAAATGGTGATTTTTGTTAAAAAATCTCCATTCAAGGGGGGATTTACTATTTTCCCAAAGTGCTAGAATCCATAATAAAAGAAACGGCGGAGAATGCAACAGCTTCGGTTATCTGGTTGCACGGGCTTGGTTCCGATGCACAGCATTTTGCAGATAAAGTTCCCAAACTAGAGCTGCCCCCTAGTGCGGCTATCAGATTTATTTTCCCCAATGCTCCGATAAAATCCATAAAAGCGCACAACGGAGAAAAAATGCAAGCCTGGTGCGACCTTTTTTTTATGGCTGATGGAGTGAGTTTTGATTTGGAAAACCCAGACCTAAAAGGCATAGAAGAAAGCTCCAAACTAATATCAGAGCTAATAGATGCAGAAATAGAAAAAGGCATAAAATCCGAAAATATTTTCATAATAGGTTTCAGCCAAGGTGCAGTTATAGCTCTGCACTCCGCAATACTTTACCCCAAAAAACTCGCAGGAGCTGCTTGCCTATCTTCCCATTATCCAATGGGAAACACAATACCTCCAAACGCAATAAACGCAAAACTTCCACTATTCTTCGGTCACGGAACCCACGATGATGTTGTACCAGAATCTCTTAACGAAAAAACTTATGAATTTTTCAAATCAAACGGAAACCCTGTTGAAAGGCACACCTATCACAATATGTGGCATACCGTGTGTTTAGAGGAGTTGAAAACGCTAGGGGAATGGATTTGTAAATTTTCTCACTATACCCCTTGACAAAATTCCCAAAATTTTCTATATTTAACCCCCAATATGGTAAACGGCACAAAAGCAATACGCAGACCTTCTAACAGAGGCTCTATTATCGCTTTTGCCCCCCCC
>Ga0268262_10000963_pt1 | contig 37082 bp, 28 predicted proteins | sample TergutNc150P3_FD_190354 | JGI IMG/M metagenome (GOLD analysis project Ga0268262, IMG submission 190354) | Nasutitermes corniger P3 segment gut microbial community from laboratory colony in Florida, USA - Nc150 P3 (SPAdes) (version 2) | ecosystem: Host-associated > Arthropoda: Insects >...
GAAATTATCAGCGAGGTAATACCCTGACGCTTAAAATCAAGTATCAGGTTAAGGAGTTTTTCGCTTTCATCGTCGTTTAAGGAAGAGGTAGGCTCGTCCAGAATAAGAAGCTCGGTTTTTTTTGAAAGGGCGCGGGCGATTTCCACGAGCTGTTGTTTCCCCACCCCCATTTTACTGACAATGGTTTCGGGCGGCTCACGCAACCCTACGGTATTTAAGTACTTTTTTGATTCCGCTATATATTTATTCCAGTTAATCACGCCGAATTTAGTTTCCATGTGGCCCAGAAAGATATTTTCGTAAATTGGCAGATAAGGGCTCAGGGCCAACTCCTGGTGAATAATCGAAAGCCCTTCTTTTTCGCTGTCTTTGACGCTATGGTAATTGGTCTCGTGCCCCTTGAAAAAAACCTTGCCTTCGTAACTGCCTTTGGGGTAAACCCCCGAAATACAGCTCATCAGCGTGGATTTTCCCGCGCCGTTCTCGCCGCATACCGCGTGAATCTCGCCTTTTTTGACTTTCAAACTGACATTTTCAAGAGCCTTGACCCCGGGGAATTCCATAGTCATGTTTTGTATTTCAAGAATGTATTCGCCGCTCATCCTACCCCCAATTAGAAAAAGGAGAAAACCGCAGACTAAGCGGTTTTCTCCTGAATATTACCAGAACAGTTCAGGAAACATCAACTATCTCAACTGAGCAGCCTGAGCAGCATCAATTACACCAGCTGCTACTATAGCGTCGAGGCTGGCAGCGAGGTTGGCTTTGGTAACAAGAAGCGGGTCCAAAAGATAGGTAGTTACATAGCCTTTGCCTGTATCGGCAATACCCGAAGTAGCGCCGCCGGCAAGAACCGTGCCGGGAACATTGATAGGCTGGCCCTTGAGAACCTGATCAAGCAAAATCATTGTGGCTTCCGCCTGCTTTGCAAGAGCTTTGAAAACAGTGCTGGTCTGCTCGCCGTTCTTTATGGACATAAGGGAATCAAATTCGGCATCCTGCCCGGAGATCGCAGGAAGCTTTGTCCGGTATTTGGCGTCGGCTTTGCAGGCTTCAAGAATGGCGCGGGCCAGGGTGTCATTGGGGGCCAGAACCGCGTCCAGAGTTACGTTGCGGGCGTCGTTGTTCAGGAGGTTTTCCATCCTGGTTTTGGCAATCTGGGGATTCCATCCTTCAGTGGCGATTCTCTGGAAGTTCGCGGTATCGGTGTGGCCTTTGGGATAGGGGCCAATTACTTGTAGAACGCCTTTTTCAATGTAGGGGTTCAGAACATCCATCGCGCCGTCAAAGAAGTAGTTAGCGTTGGCATCTGTCGGAGAACCGGCAAACAGGGTGATGTACTTGGGCGCCGCAGCAGTGGCCGCATCAAGATTCAGCGCATCTTTGATGCTGGTACCCTGGAGCGTACCTACCTTGTAGTTGTTAAAGGTGATGAAATAACCGTACTCTGTAGTACCCTGGATAATGCGGTCATACGCGATAACAGTAACCTTATCCCGCAGAGCTTCGGCAACTACCGAGCCAACGCCCTCATTGATGTTACCGACAACAATCGCCCTGACACCCTGGGTCAGGAAGCTCTGGATCTGCTGGTTCTGCTGGGCCTGATCCGCGTTGCCCCACTGTACCTCGGCTTTATAGCCGCGTTTCTCGGCTTCCGCCTTAAGGGCATTGCCGTCTTTTATCCAGCGCTCAACGTGGGTTTCGGGCATGGCAATACCGATGTCAAGTTTTCCTCCACTGCTCTGGCTGCCGCCTGCAAAGGCAAAAGAGCTGACAACCATCAGTGCCAAAAGAATCACTACGAATCTTTTCATAAAAATCCTCCAAAATAAAGATATGGAATTATCACCCCGCAAGATGATAATTGAAAAGCGTAATCTTTTGATAAAAGAAAGCATTTTTTCGCAAAATAATCAAAACGTTGACATTTAAGGAATATTTTGATGTCAAAATATTCTCATGGATACAATGCTACATTACGAAACACATCGACTCGGGAATGAAAACCGTCCCGAATCACTTCATCGATGTTCTGTTTGAAAATAGCCGTCGATTTTTCCAGATAAGACGGTATCATGGTCCCGCTGTTATTATCCAGCATTACATCCGGAGGCGGAATTTCTACGCCGCTTTCTCCCCTGTCTTTCCTGCCCAAAGCTACCGCCAGCTCTGCCGCCCTGACCCCTATTTTACCGATGGGCTTATAAACCGTCATTAACTGCGTTCCTTCCACGATACGCTGGCAGGCGCTTAAATCCGCGTCCTGCCCAACCACGGCAATTTTCCCGGCCAGGCGGCGTTCGGAAAGCAGCTGGATCGCCGCTCCCGCCATAGCGTCGTTGGCGCAGGCTATGGCGTCAAAATCCGTGGTTTGATCGAAGATCTTCCCTATCTTTTCCAGAGCTTCGTCAGAGCTCCACTCTTCCAGCCATATTTCCTGAACCAACTTGACGCTACCGCGCTGGATTACCGGATCAAGAATCTCATGAAGCCCTTTGCTGATGTCAAAGCTGTTTACGTCGTGAACGGAACCGTTTACAACAAGGTAGCGGCCCCTCGGCACTGCGTCCAGCAGCGCCCTGGCAAACTGGCGGCCCACTTCGCGGGAATCAAAGGAAATGTAGGCGTCCAGGGGAACCCCCTGAATAAGCCGGTCATAGGCAATTACAGGAATCCCCGCGTCCTTAATCTGTTTTATCGCTCCGGCTATAAGTTCCGTATCGTGCGCAATCACAACCAAAATATCTATATTCTGGTTAATCATGTAGTTGATCTGGGAGATTTGTTCCCTAACGCCCCCAGCGGAAAGCTGGACAATTACATCCGCCCCCAGTTCCTTTGCGGCTCCGGTAAATACTTTAAGGTCCTTGTTCCAGCGCTCAATAATAAACGTCGCTGTAGCGATGGAAAAACCTATGGTCAGTTGCTGCTTCTTTTCCGGCTCAGACCGGAAGGCGGGAACAATTGTATTGTTTGAAGCCCTGCTTGTCTTTTCGCAGCCGAAAAGGCACAGAACGCAAAGTGTAAAGGCTACAAAAACCCGAAGGGTTAAAAGCCGCGAAAAACGCATATAGCAATTTTAGCGGACTTGGCTTTAAGAGCCAAGCATGGCAAAAGCCGGGCAACAGCATTTACTATTGACCGCTCTACTGGACGCTGACATAGTACAAATTAACGTATTGACGTTATTAAAAAAATTTGTCGAAATAGTAACTAAATACCATTTTTAGAACTGTTTTTAGGAGAAACTGTTTATGGAGGCTGTTGAATCCGGGATATTTGTAACCGGAAGATTGTTCCAAAAACGGAATATACTACTCGAGGGCCACGTTCCTTTGAAAATGATAATAATTTCATAGACTTGTGAAATTCTATCTGATAAAATACGAAAGAAAGGTTGTACAATGAAGATTTTTATTAGTTGGTCAAAGGAAAAGAGCCTGGAATTAGCCAAGGTTCTAAAATCCTGGTTGGAATCCTTATTCAATGACAAGATAGAAGTATGGGTCTCTTTTGATGATATTAAGAAAGGGACAATAGCTATGGAAGAAATAGAAAACGCCCTGTTATCAAGCGATCACGGCTTAATTTGTCTTACAAAAAACAACCTGAGAGAGCCGTGGATTATGTTTGAGGCAGGCGCGATTTTCAAACGTTCTGAGGTCGGGCAGAAACGCCCAATTATTTGTTCGATACTTTTTGAGGGAGAACCGGAATCATTGAAAGATACTCCCTTAAAACATTTCCAGGCAACAAAATTTACAAAAGAAGATATGTATAATTTGGCTAAATCAATACATGATACAATGGTTGAGCCTGTTTATTCAACTGATAGATTAAAAGAGTACTTTGACCTTCATTGGGAAAACTTAAGCTGTGGAATAAAAAAGGCTTTGGAAGATTCTACAATTGGAGGTGATAGCATGAATAAAGACGCAATAATACAGGTCTTAAGTGAAAATAATTTCCCGTCACCACATTTAGGTGACGTAACTTTTTATGATAATGGATTTGAAGATCATCCGCTGTATGAAATCTTGCTCAAGTATGCCAAAAATCGTTTGTGGATCTTTGGAAGAAAAAACAAAAAGTTATTTGATCAGCGAAATGCACGGTTTTGGGATGGGTTGCCAAAAAAAATTAAGTCAGGCTTTAATTTCAAGTGTTTGTTTTTGAATCCGGACGCACCTGAAGAGATTGTTAATGCGGCACAGAACAAAAGAGATTTCTCTAAAATCTTAAAATTGAGTATTATTGACGCTTATAACATACTAAACGAGCGAAGAGTTACCGTTGGAGATTTATGCAGAGGGTATTCCTCGGTACGGCACGATGAAGTGATTGTTATAGATGATGCTGTCTTATTTTCTAATATTGGATTTAATAATGATAATTTACCCCAACATCTTACAAATACTTCGTTTAACCTGGTGGGGATAGACAATGAAATTGGCATTTACCACAAGACAAAGTTTGAAGAAACGTGGAAGGACGCGATGCCAATAGATGAAGATTTTATTAAGTCAATAAAATAGGTTGTGAGAATTCAACTGGACGGCACAAATCAACATAACTATATATACCTGTTTCGCCATGGAGAGACAAATTGGAATACCGAAAACAGGATCATGGGACAATTAGAAGATGCATCTATAAGCTTTACTGAAAATGGACTAAAACAAATAAAATATTTAATTAAAACAATTAATGATTTGGATATAGGTACAATTTTTTCATCAGATCTTAAAAGAGCTCAAGATACTTCTATTGTGATAAATAATGAACTTAATATTCCTATTTCCTTTCATAAAGAATTAAGAGGGCTTAATATGGGTAAATACCAGGGGCTTCTTTTTAAGGATGCCTTAAAAAAAAAGGAAGTAATTGAGGCATTCAATGATTATGCTAAACCTATACCTGAAGGTGAAAGTATAAATCAGTTAAATAACAGATTATTTTCATTTATTAAAAAAAAAGTTTCTGAATGTCCGCATAAAAATATAGCTATAGTATCACATGGTACGGCTATTGGTAATATAAAAGCGTATATCTCTGGGGAGAAGTATATTCATATAGATAGTTGTGTTATATTGTACAAGAATAACGAATTCAAATTTATGGAATCAAATGTATATTAATTTAACGTGAATTCGACAGAATAAAGAAAGGCTCGCGTTCCCCCCATCTGTTTTGGCCCTACAGAAACGAAGGTAGACCCGCCCTATCCCCTTTAATGGTTTACTTGCTATTAGTGTTCGTTACTTCTGTGGGAAGAATACCTTTTATTTTTTTAAATATCTTGCTGAAGTAATTGGGATCCTGATAGCCGGACGCAAAGGCCGCTTCTTTTACGGTGATGGGTTTTTCTTTTAAAAGCCGTTCTGCCTCGTTGATCCGCAGGGTAGTAAGGTAGTCAATAAAATTTATCTTGAGGTGCTTTGAAAAAAGCCGGCTTAAATGGGCGGCATTTACCTGGGCGGCTTCGGCGGCATCGATAAGCTGGATACTGCGATTATAGTTTTCCCGGATAAAGCTTAAGGCCTTTACCAGAGGCAGGGGATAATTTTTTTGGCGCTCCAGATTCGCCTGAACAACAAGCCTGTCGAAGTTACGATCCGCCCAGCGTTTCCATGCGTTTACATCCGGCAGCTCCATGATCTCCGCCTGGTCAAAAGGCAGCGTTGTAGAAAATTTGCCGTCAGTCCTGCCGGATAAAACGGACCAATAGCCGTAAAGATCATCCAGGAGCAGGGTAAAAAAGGAAACCATCCTGAGCTTGGCGACTGCAAAGTCATCGGAGAACAAGGGTTCCCATATGTCGGCAAAGAGGGATTTTGTTTCTTCCGGCGTTAAAAGGCCGAACTTCTGCCTTAGCACGGCAATTTTCTTGCTTGCGCTGTGCCAGACATCCGTTCCCTGCCGCTTGGCTGTCAGTTCGGCTAAGGCTTCGTCGCAGGAACGGTACAGTTCAGGCCCACGGTAACAGCCGCCAAGCCCAAAGTACCAGGCAACATTTCCAAGCAATTTTCCCAGGAGAGTTACGATTCTTTGCCTTAAAACTCCGGGGCTTAATTCTTCGGAAATCAAAAAGAGTCCGCGGTTTAGCATTACATCAAAGGTACAGTGAAATTTGTAAGAAATTTGTTCCGCAATGCGATCTCCCCATATTTCCATATCCTTCCCCAATTCCACAAGCAGGGCAAAACCGTAGTCAGACGGAAGGGACATTGTTTCCCTGTACCACGACCAGCGCTGTTCATCCATAACCGTCCAGATGTCCCTGCGAAACAGGGCGAGACGCGGCTCGCTGTATTCGGAATTTTCAGGCAGCAGGGAACGGAGCTTAACCAGGGCATTTTCAAGAGTGGAAAAAAAAGTATTCTTGGAAACCGGCTTGACCAGATAGGCAAAAGCTCCCAAAGGTATAGCTCTGCGGACCAGGTCAAACCGTTCATAGGCTGTAGAAAGAATACAGACCATGCGGGGGAATTTTTTATAAACGTCTTCCAGTACCGTAAGGCCGTCTATGCCGGGGATGTTGATGTCCATAAAAACAAGATCCGGCTGTGTTTCATGGATCAGCCTAAGGGCATCATAACCCGTACGCGCCTTGCCGGCCAGTGTAAAAGGGCTTTTCTTTCTCTCGCCATCTTCGATGCCTTCGGAGAAAGCGTTCAGCATGAATTCATAGCTATCCAGAACAGGTTCTTCGTCGTCTACGATTAAAACGCTAAACATGGTTCTCTTTCCGTATCAATGCGAATTATTACAGCGGTTCCATCCGTTCCGGTTTTTATATCCGCTACCTTTGGATCGTCAGGATAAAAAAAATAGAGCCGCTGGATTACGTTCTTCAGCCCCATCACTCTGGACACGGAAGACTCGTCGATTGATTGGGGGTGGAGAAGCTCTTCCGCTGTCCGGAGGCTCATTCCCTGCCCGTTGTCCTCCACCGCAATGATCAACCGGCTTTCTTTTAGTTCGGCCTTTACGTTAATGCGCCGGGGAAAATCTTCCTGGGAATTTTTAAAGGCATGTATTATGCAGTTTTCTACAAGGGGCTGCAAAATGGAAACAGGGATTTTAATATCCAGAAGCTCTTCGGCGCACTCCACCGCAAGGTTCAGGTTTCGCGGAAAACGCACTCTAAGCAAATAAAAATAATAATCCAGCCCCTTTACTTCATGGCGCAGAGGAACGATGATCTCCTTGTTTCTTATGATATGCCTGAAAAGCCGGGCCATGTAGTCCATGTATTCCCCTGTTCTGTCCGCACCTTCCACAATCGCGAGCTGCATCCCGGTATTAATCGTGTTAAAGAGAAAGTGGGGATTCATCTGGGCCTGAAGCGCGTAAATTTCCATGTGCCGCACCAGCCCTTCCATTTTCATGTTCCGGATCTTTTCCTGCATGTATTCCTGCTTTAAATTCTCCTGTCGGCGGATCTCTTCGATGTACTTGCTGATTTCGGTTTTCATCTGGTTAAAGGCTTCGATAACCTGATCCAGTTCATCAACCGATCCGCGGCCCGTCTCCATGTCGGGAACCGCAAAGTTCCCCCTGGAAAGCTCCCTTGTCATGGCGGAAAGCCTCGTCAGGGGATCTGTAAAGCGGTTCAACAGGTAAAGCAGTACCAGCAAGGAAAAGGCGGACATGGAAATAACAAAGATAAAATTCCAAAGCTGGATGGTTCCCGACTCCGCCAAAAAAAGTTCATAGGTTCCAAGCTGGGAGCGTAAACGGCCGGTGCTAACCGTATCTACTTCGCGGTTAATGTATTCCTTGAGCGTAGACATTTCTTCGTAAATGGCCGTATAGGAAGAAATATTCCGGCCCCGCTTTTCTTCAATAGCATCCTCCCCCAGATTAAGGTAATGAAAAATCAGGGCGTACAGCTCCCGTTCTTTCAAGTCTGCCGGATTCCCGCGAATCTGCCGCGAGACGGGAAGTTTTCGCCGCAGGGCCTGGATATCAATAAGAATTTGCGCCAGCGCGTTGGATGACCTCGTGGAAAGAAATTCCATAAGAGATTTTTCATAAGCGGTCAGATCCTCCTGGACAGACATAAGAAAACGTTCCTGTTCAAAGCTCCGTTCCGAAACCAGCTGTATTCTATTGTTGCTGAACAGGATATAGGCAGAACTGAGAGCCAAAAGAAAAAACGCAAACAAAATACTTAAAAATATCTGCGCCCCAAAAGATCGGTTAAGCTTTTTCATACGGCTTACCTAACAGTCCATAATTATTAAGAATAATAGAAACCACGGAGTACACAGAGTAACACGGAGTTAATATAAAATTTTGGCTTTTCCTACCTTCGGTTCTGTAGCCGTGAATCTCCGTGTTCCTACCTTTGGTTCTTGGCCGTGGTAAAATTTTTAGGTTTGATTTATTCATTGGTTCTGCCGGTAATAATTTCTATACCCGTATCAATTGACGCGGAAGTATAGCCGGTGGTACGCAGGGCGGCCAGGGAACGAACCGCCTCATAACCTATTCGCTCAGGATTGATAACCACCGAAGCGCTGATGATCCTTTTTCTTAGAATTTCAATCACACCCGGATCGTCGCCAAAACCGATAATTTGAATTTGGCCAACCAAATTCAAATCCACCAAAGTCTGAGCCGCCGCAATGGTATCTTCAGGATCGGTAAATACAATGGTATTAATGGGAGGGCTGTCTATAACAACGGGATTTTCAGAAAGAATGTACGGACTGCGGAACATACGTAAAATGAGCGCCTCCGCGTCCAAGGGATTGAGGTTTGTTCTATAACTCATAATTGACCCGGAAAGTTTTTCCCCCAAAGAAGCCGCTATTCCCATCTCCACCAGCTCCCGTTCCGTATAAATACCCGGCGCTTTGTCGCTGTACACCATCGCCAGCCGCACACCCCCATAAGAATCCGGCAGCGCAAGGCCGATGCGCCGGCCCAAATCAAAATTGTTAATTCCTATAAAAGGCCAGGGCTGATCGCTTGGCAGGTTGTGGTTGACCAACACTGCCGGAAGCTGATGCGCTTTGAGTTTTTCAAGCTGCCTCCGCGCCAAAACATCGTCCAAATAGGGGCAGACAATTACCCCGTCCACTCCGGTGAAAGCCGCAAACTCCAGCTCGTTTTTTGCGGGATCAATCGAATGTACCGACACTGCCGAATTCAATTCCATCGCCGCCTGTTCCGCTCCCTGGATTATTCCTTCAAAAAAAGAATTCCGGTTGTCAGGGATGTATAATGAAAAATGGTATACCAATGCGGCGCCTTGCTCAGGGGCAAGGATATAGAGACGAAGCGACCGGTAAAGGGAAACAAAAAAGGCCATCAATGACAACAGACCCGTAAGAGCCAAACCCAGGTAAAGGAAGCGTTTCATGGGAATATACTGCTTAGTATATCCCCATGTCCTAAAAAATAAATAGACACATCCGCCAGTATAGCGTACAATGGAGAAACGGAGGACGTATGCAAACCGTATGTGGAATTGACCTTGGAACCCAAAGCTGCAAGCTGATAGTTTACGATTATACAAAAAAAGAGATCATTGCCCAGGCGCAGACCCCTGTGGATTTAATCGCTGAAAATGACGGCACAAGGGAGCAAGAAGCGCAATGGTACGATGAGGCGCTTAAAAAATGTTTTGATAAAATAGAAAAGAGCGTAAAAAGCACTATAGCCGCTATCGGCGTTTCGGGCCACCAGCACAGCCTGGTACCCCTTGATGAAAAAGGAAAACCCGTTTACAGGGTAAAGCTCTGGTGCGATACCTCCACCGCCGCCGAATGTGAAGAGCTTACCAAACTGGCCGGGAGCGAAAAAAAGCTCATTGCCAAAACAGGGCTACCCATGCGTCCCGGCTACACCGCCCCAAAGGTTCAGTGGCTGAAAAACCATAAACCCAAAGCTTTTGCCAGCCTCAGGCACGTAATCCTGCCCCACAACTACATTAACTATCTGCTAACCGGCGTATTCATCGCCGAATTCGGGGACGCTTCGGGCACCGCCCTTTTCGATGTCAGGGAACGCAAGTGGTCTCTGGCTGTATGCAAATACATATCGCCGGATTTGGAGAAATGGCTTCCGCCTTTGATTGCTTCGGGAGACATAGCAGGCAAAGTGAGCAAGCAGGCTTCCGCCCTTTACGGCATTCCCGAAGGTGCTCTGGTCGCCTCAGGCGGCGGCGACAACATGATGAGCGCAATAGGCACCGGCACGGTAAGGGACGGCTTCCTAACCATGAGCCTGGGAACTTCCGGCACTCTTTTCGGATTCTCAAACACGCCCGTTATAGACCCGACAGGAAACCTGGCCGCGTTTTGCTCCTCATCGGGAGGCTGGCTGCCGCTGCTCTGCACCATGAACTGTACTGTGGCAAGCGAGGAATTCCGCAAGCTTTTTGATTTGGACGTAAAAACCTTTGACGCGGAAGCCGAAAAGGCCCCCATAGGCGCGGACGGCATAGTGGTTCTGCCCTTCTTCAACGGCGAGCGCACGCCCAACCTGCCCAACGGCAGGGCCAGCATTAACGGCATCACCACCGCCAACTTCAAACGGGAAAACCTTGCCCGAGCCGCGCTGGAATCCGCGATTTTCGGCATGAGAATTGGCCTTGAAGGCTTCAACACGCTGGGTTTCAAAGCGAAAGAAATCCGGCTTACAGGAGGCGGCTCCAAAAGCCCCATCTGGCAGAGCATAGCGGCCAGCGTGACTGGCCTTCCCGTAAAAGTCCCGGCAAGCAGCGAAGCTGCCGCAATGGGCGGAGCAATTCAGGCCCTGTGGTGCCTGCAAAAAAACTCGCCGGAAAAAGCAAAAGGCAGCACGATAGAGGCATTGGCAGACGAGCATGTTTTTCTTGAAGGCGGAAAGGTCGTAAAGCCGGAAAAGAAGGATGTGGCGGCTTACGATAAAGCTTATGCCGCTTATTCACGGTATCTAGGGGCATTAAGCCCATTATATAAATGAGGAGGCCAAGATGGCTGAGTATTACACCGGAGGAAAAGAATATTTTCCAAAAATAAAAAAAATTAAATTCGAGGGGAGCAAAAGCGACAATCCCCTTGCGTTTAAGTACTACGATCCAGAGAAAAAGATTGGCAAGAAAAAGATGAGGGATCACCTGCGTTTTGCCATCGCGTACTGGCACAGCTTTTGCGCCGATGGAACCGATCCTTTCGGCGCCGCGACTCATGTGCATCCATGGACTGCCGACGCAAAAACTCCCATGGAAGCGGCGGAACACAAAATGGACGCGGCCTTTGAGTTTTTCACAAAACTGGACGCTGACTTATACTGCTTCCATGACCGCGACATGGCTCCCGAAGGCGCAAGCCCGGAGGAAAGCGAAAAGAACCTGTTTGCTTTAGTGGCAAAGGCAAAAAAACTTCAGAAAGCCACCGGCGTAAAACTCCTGTGGGGAACGGCGAACCTTTTCAGCCATCCCCGTTTTATGAACGGCGCGGCTACAAACCCCGAATTCCCGGTAGTCGCCCTTGCGGCGGCCCAGGTAAAAGCCGCTATTGACGCCACCATTGAGCTTGGGGGCCAGGGCTACACTTTCTGGGGCGGCAGAGAAGGCTACATGAGCCTTATAAACACGGATCTCAAAAAAGAAAAAGACCACCTGGCCCAATTCCTGGCAATGGCCAGAGACTACGGGCGGAAACAGGGCTTTAAGGGCTCATTCTACATTGAACCCAAGCCAATGGAGCCCACCAAGCACCAGTACGACTTCGACACCGAAACGGTAATCGGCTTCCTAAGGCACTACGGCCTGGACAAAGACTTCCGCCTGAACATCGAAGCCAACCACGCAGAGCTGGCGGGGCATGACTTTGTCCACGAGCTTGAAACAGCGGCGGCGGCCGGGCTTTTCGGCTCGGTAGACGCAAACCGCGGCGATCCCCGCAACGGCTGGGACACGGATCAGTTCCCAATGGATTACGCCGAAACGGCAAAAGCCATGTTCACGATTCTGAAAGCCGGGGGCTTTACCACCGGAGGCCTTAACTTCGACGCCAAGATCCGCCGCAACTCGGTAGATCCCGAAGACCTCTTCATAGCCCACATCGGCGGCATGGACGCCTTCGCCGTTGGCCTGATAGTTGCCCAAAAGATCATCGACGACGGCAAGATTCCGGCGTTCATCAAAAAACGCTACGCCTCGTTCAATTCCGGAGACGGCGCGAAATTCGACAAGGGCCAGATGGCTTTTGAAGAGCTCGCCGCGCTTGGCATAAAAGCGGGCTACGGCAAAACCGGCATCACAAGCGGAAAGCAGGAATATTTGGAGACCGTTTTGAATCAATATTTGCTGGGGCTATAGGAAACACAGAAGAAGAAAGATCAACAACCACGGAGGAACACGGAGTTTTTATAAGATTTTAATCTTTTCCTACCTTCGGTTCTGTAGCCGTGAAACTCCAAGCTGTCCAACGGACAGCAGTACTCCGTGGTAAAATTTTTGGATAGTAAAAAGGGGGTGAAATCACCCCCTTTTTACTAATGCGCGCCGTAAACAGCGATCATGACACCTGCGGCAATGGCAGTTCCGATGACGCCGGCCACATTGGGGCCCATGGCGTGCATCAGGATAAAGTTGCCCGGGTCTTCTTCAAGACCAACCCTGTTGGAAACGCGGGCGGCCATTGGCACGGCGGAAACACCGGCGGAACCGATGAGCGGATTGATCTTTTCTTTAAGGAAGAGGTTCATGAACTTGGCTACCAATAGCCCGCCGGCTGTGGCAATGGCAAAGGCAATAAGCCCCATTACAACGATAATGAGTGATGAAGGGTTCAGGAACTTTTCGGGGGTCATCTGACTACCCACGCCTAAAGAAAGGAACATGGACACAACGTTCATCAGATCGTTCTGGGCGGTATTGGAGAGCCTGTCTACCACGCCGATTTCCCGGATAAAACTGCCGAACATTAGGCAGCCGATAAGCGGGGCAGCGGGCGGAATGAGAAATATAGCGAGAATAAAAACCAGCATGGGGAAGGCGATTTTTTCCGCTTTTGAAACCGGCCTTAACTGCCTCATTCTGATTAGCCGTTCATGCTTGGTTGTAAGCGCCCTCATAATGGGCGGCTGGATTAGCGGTACCAGGGCCATGTAAGAATAGGCCGCTACCGCCACCGTCGCCAGAAGATGGGGGGCTAGTTTTGCCGCGATGTAGATCGTGGTGGGGCCGTCAGCGCCGCCGATGATCGCCACAGCGCAGGCCTCTTTCAGGTTAAAGGCAACTCCCGGCAGAAAGTTGGCAACGCTGATAAAAAACATGGTAGCGAAAACGCCGAACTGGGCCGCCGCGCCTAAAAGGGCGGTTTTGGGGTTCGCGATGAGCGGACCGAAATCGGTCATGGCCCCTATGCCGATGAAGATTATCAGGGGGAAGAATTCATTCCCCACCCCGCTGTTGTAAATAACGCTTAGAAAACCCTGATGCTCGAAAAGGTGGAGTTCTTCGTTCCAGATTCCCGGGCTGCCCATGTTCGCGAAGGGGATATTGGCAAAAACAATGCCGAAGCCGATTGGCACCAACAGCAAAGGTTCAAAGCCCTTTGCCGCCCCCAAATAAATAACCAAAAACCCGACCAGAACCATTATAAGCTCATGCCAGCCGAACACGGTTATTTTCTGGCCCGCAGGAGTTTCGCCAGAGATTACGTCGGTGAAAAAGGCATATATCCCCGTAGTCCTGGCAATGTTCACAAGAAAGCTGCCAAGGGTTATCCGCGGCAAATCACGGCTGTTGGGGATAATGCCCCCCATATTTCTGAAAGAAGGAAGCTCGTCGCTTGATGCGGCGGCTTGCGCCTCAGCCCTGGGGGAAAAAGCAGAGCCGACAAAATTAAACAAAAAAGCGGCTACTAGCAGGATAATGCATCCTTTCAATACCCAAACAGAATCAACTTTTCTATCAAACATGCTTTCCTCACTAATATTTATCGCTAAAACCTTTAGGTTTTAGCATAGTTCAGCAATTGGCTGCTGGGAGGCAACCCTTGCGCCGGGCGCTGAAAGGAAACGAACCTTTCCCGCAGCGGTAGCTTTAATTTCCAGTTCCATCTTCATGGACTCCATAATGACCACATTGTCTCCGGCTTTCACAGCCGCGCCTTCGGCTACGGCGTAGCGGATGATAGTCCCGGCAACCGGCGCGAGGATCGCTGTCCCGCCTGAGGGGGCCGTTGCAACGGGCGCAGCCGGCGCTACAGGAGCCGCAGCAACAGGAGCGGGCGTAACATGAGCAACAGGCGCAGGAGCCGCCCCCGCCCCACCGCCAATTTCAGCGATTGGCTGCTGGGACGCAACTGTAGTGCCCGCGGCAACCAGGAAATGAACTTTCCCAGCCGCGGTAGCTTTTATTTCCAGTTCCATTTTCATGGATTCCATGATGATCACGTTGTCCCCCGCCTTCACAGTCGCGCCTTCGGCTACCGCGTAGCGGATGATGCTTCCCGCCACAGGGGCGAGAACTGCGGCTCCTCCGCCTGAGGGCGCGACTGCCTTTGAAGCCACGGGCGCTGAACCCGATGCCGGGGCAACAGCCACCGTACCCGCCGGAGCCACCACCACGTTGTAGTTGACGCCGTCAACGTTGACGCTGTACTGGGCCGCCTGACCGACCTTGGGGGATGCCCCAGAAGCGGCGGCTGGGGCCGCAGTTGCTTCCGGTTCGGGCTTAAAGACCACGGGCCCCTTGGAACGGTTCTTGAAAAAGTCAGGCGCTACTTTCGGGAACATGGCAAGGGTTAGAACATCCTCAGGGGTAACCGTGCTGGTTCCAAGGAGGGTTTTGCATTCGCTTTCGAGTTTGCTGTATTCTGCCGGAATGTCATCGGCGGGGCGGTAGGTGATTTCCTTTTCCATTTTGAGGGCTTCAAGCGCCTTCTTGACCACGTCCTTGTTCTTGGGAGCCGGGCAGGCACCGTATTTGCCAGCCATCAAATCCTGGAATTCCCCGGAAAGCCTGTTATAGCGGCCAAAGAGGACGTTGAACACCGCCTGGGTTCCAACAATCTGGCTTGTTGGCGTAACCAGCGGCGGATAACCGGCATCCTTCTGGACTATCGCGATCTCTTTTAGAACGTCGTCGATTTTGTTGGCGGCGTTCTGTTCCTTGAGCTGGCTTTCAAGGTTGCTGAGCATTCCGCCCGGGACCTGGGAAAGCAGAATCCGGGTGTCCGCGCCAAGGAAACTGGACTCGAACTTCTTGTAGTTCTTGCGAACTTCGCGGAAGTAGGCGGCGATTTCCAAAAGCAGGTTGATGTCCAGGCCGGTGTCGTATTCGGTGCCCCTGAAGATTTCCACCATGGTTTCGGTGGGGCTGTGGCTGGTTCCCATGGACATGGAAGAAATAGTCGTGTCCAGAATCTCCGCGCCCGCTTCCGCGCACTTGGTAAGGGTGGAGACCGACATACCGGTAGTCGCGTGGGTGTGAATTTCAATTGGAATATCCGTTACTTTCTTGATGGCTTTTACAAGGTCGTAGCCTTCGTAGGGCTTAAGAAGGCCGGCCATGTCTTTTATGCAAATGGAATCCGCGCCTATGTTCACAAGCTGTTTGGCGAATTCAGCGTACTTCTCGATTGTATGGAAGGGAGTTACCGCATAGGAAATTGTGGCCTGAATATGCTTGCCGGTTTTCTTTGCCGCTTTTGTGGCGGCCTCGAAATTTCTGGGATCGTTTACCGCGTCAAAAATACGGAAAACGTCCACTCCGTCTTTGGCGGCGTATTCCACAAACTTGGCAACCACGTCGTCCGCGTAGTGGCGGTAGCCGAGAAGGTTCTGGCCCCGCAGCAGCATCATGATCTTTGAATTGGGCATGGCGGCCTTGAGTTTTCTAAGGCGCTCCCAGGGGTCTTCGTTCAAAAAGCGGATGCAGGAATCGAAGGTTGCTCCTCCCCAGGCTTCAAGGGCAAAGAAGCCGACTTTGTCCAGCTTGCCACAGATGGGCAGCATATCGGCGGTAACCATACGGGTCGCGAAAAGGGACTGGTGCGCGTCCCTTAGAACTAAATCGGTAAGTTTAACTTTTGGCATTTTTCTTTCCTTCCTTACGAGTGGTCTTTCTGATATTCGGTTACAGCCGCAGTAATGGCGGCGGTTACAGCCGTTGTCTTGGCCGGGCTGGAAGCCGCGACATTTTGCTCAGGCGCAGTTACGTCTTTATCCGCGCCCAGCGCATGGACAATTTTCCCCATGATGGTAACGCAGATAACCATAATGGTTAGGAATCCAAACACAATTCCCATACCGAGCACAGTCAGAACCCCGCTCTGCCCCAGCATCTCTAATATAGTCATAGAACCTCCAAATGAATTGAGTTGAAACCGGCTTCCAAAGGCAACCAAGTATCGGAAAATACCATAAATTTGCTTCTATATTTTATTCTACGTTCTATTCTACAGAAAATCAATTTTTGTTCAAGCTGTAAAAAGTACAGACACATCGAACAATTCTACCACAAACCACACGAACCAACACGAAAAATTGGATAATCAGCGATTTGTTAATTTCAATTAATTGCAAGTTCGTCTGGTTAGTGATGGTTCGCGGTAAAAATTTAATCAAATGATGAATCATTGCTTAATTAGATATATTCTTCTATCATTCATTAATCTAACAAAAAGGAGCGCTTATGGACACCAACTTTATCACCGAAAGGGCAAAGGATTACATAGCCAAAGAAAAGGACGCCAATTTCCGAAAGGAAGTGGAAGACCTTCTTGCCGCCGGGGACTTTAAGGAACTTGAAGACCGTTTTTACCAGAACCTGGAATTCGGCACGGGCGGATTGCGGGGCGTTATAGGCGGCGGCTATAACCGCATGAACACGCTGGTGGTAAAAAGCGCCACGCAGGGGCTTGCGACGTATTTGTTGAAGGCGTATCCGGACAGGGCCCAAAAAAGCGGCTCGCTCTCTGCGGTTATCGCCTTTGACAGCCGACATTATTCGCCTGAGTTCTCCGAGGCCTCCGCCCTTATCTTCGCGGCAAACGGGATAAAGTGCTTCCTTTTTTCATCCCTTAGGCCGACGCCGGAACTTTCTTTTGCCATTCGCTACCTCAAGGCCGACACCGGCATCGTTGTTACCGCAAGCCACAACCCGCCCAAATACAACGGGTACAAAGCTTACTGGGCAGGGGGGGCGCAGGTTGTCCCGCCGCACGACAAGGGAATAATCGACGAAGTAAACGCTGTTAAAGAAATTAAAGAGATGGGCCGCCAGGAAGCTCTCGCGAAGGGGCTTTTGGTTGTCATTGATAAAGAGGTAGACGAGCCTTACCAGAACATGGTCAGAAGCAAGCTTTTCAGGCCGGAGCTTATCAAGGAAAAAGCAGGGGAAGTAAAGATCGTCTACACTCCCCTTCACGGTACAGGGGCCTTCCATGTGGAAAGCGTCCTTGGGAGCCTGGGCCTTAAAGTTATAACCGTGCCTGAGCAGAGGGAAGGAAACGGCGACTTCCCGACCGTGGCGTTCCCCAACCCCGAGGAGGCCGCCGCCCTGGAACTGGCTCTTAAGCTCGGAAAAAAGGAAAAAGCCGACGTGGTAATGGCCACCGACCCGGATGCCGACCGTTTTGGAGTCGCTGTACCTTCAGGGAATCGTGGCAAGGAAGGAGAATTCACCCTTGTTACAGGAAACCAGATGGGCGTACTCCTTGCGGATTACATTTTCCTTTCGCTCAAAGAAACGGGAAAAATGCCCCCCAATCCGGCGATGGTTAATTCCATCGTAACTACGGGCATGCAAAAGCGCGTCGCCGAGCATTACGGCGCAAAGTGCTTCGAGTGCCTTACCGGCTTTAAGTGGATTGCCGAGGTGATGGCAGAGCGCGAAAAAGACAAATCCGCTTCCATCGTCTTCGGCACCGAGGAAAGCTACGGCTACCTGGTAGAAAACGAGGTAAGGGACAAGGACGGGGTTTCCGCCGCGGCGCTGACCGCTGAAATGACGCTTTACTGGCGAAGCAAGGGCAAGAGCCTTTTGGACAGGCTTGAAGAGCTCTACCAAACCTGCGGCTATTGGGAAGAAACCGGCATTTCAAAGTACTTCCAGGGCCCGGAAGGCCCGGCAATCATGCAGGGCATTATGGAAGAATATCGGAAAAATCCCCCAAAAACATTGGGAGGAATTGAGGTTGAGCGCGTCAGGGACCTCAAGCACGGCGCATCCGGGCTTCCGCCCAGCGACGTGCTTCAGTTCTTCCTTAAAGACGGCACCGTGGTCAGCGCAAGGCCCAGCGGAACCGAGCCAAAAATCAAGTTTTACGCCAGCTGCTGTGCCGCTCTGGGAAGCGGCGGCCTTGCGTCCGCCAGGGCCGAGGCAAGGGGCAAACTGGACGCCATAAAAAAAGACGTTCGGAAAGTAATAGGAGACTAATTTACTATTCGGGGATTTGACATATAACCAAGGTAATAATATCATTATCGTTATAATGAAAACCAAAAGCGTTGTTTTGCCTGGCTTATTGTGCCTTGTTTTGTCGGTATCCTGTTCAATAAACAAAATGGCTATTAACGCCGTTTCTAACGCTCTTTCGGGAACAGGAAGCTCGGATGTATTCACCGGGGACGATGATCCGGACCTGGTTGGCGATGCCCTGCCTTTCGCCATAAAGATGTACGAAGCCCTGCTGTCTCAAAACCCCAAGCACCAGGGGCTTCTTTTAACTACCGGTTCACTTTTTGTGATGTACGCCAATGCTTTCGTCCAGGGGCCGGCTGAAATGCTGGATCCGATTGATTCCTACCAGGAGCGCCTCGAAAGCTTTGAGCGCGCAAAGAAACTGTACCTCCGGGGAAAAGATGTTCTCTACTCAGCCCTTGAATACAAGTACCCCGGTTTTTCAGTGGCAACGCTTCAGGAAGGGACTCTCGATCCCCTTCTAAAAAAATGCAAAAAGGACGATGTCCCCCTGCTTTATTGGGCAGCCGCCGGAAGCTTTGCCGCGTATTCAATTGACATTTTTGATTTTAACCTGGGCTATAACATACCCGAATGGGGCGCAATGATGGCAAGGGCCTACGAGCTTGACCCCGATTTTAACGAAGGGGCCATCGACGAGTTTTACATTCTTTACTACGCCTCGCTTCCGGAGAACATGGGCGGGGACAAGGACAAAGCTGAAATTCACTTTCAGCGGGCTTTGGAAAAATCCGGCGGCCTGTCGGCAGGTGCATATGTTTCCTATGCCAAGGCGGTATGCGCGGACGCGCAGAACCAGAATTACGACGCCTTTGTTGAAAACCTCGAAAAGGCTTTGGCTATTGATCCCGATCAAGACAAGTCCAACAGGCTTGTCAATACACTTTCCCAGAGAAAAGCAAGGTTTATGTTGGATAATGCCTTTGATTATTTTCAGTCCTTCGATAATTGAGAAGGGGATAACAGGAAACATGGAGTAAAAAATGCGTAAAATCTTAGTTTTTGCCATCGTGGCGGCAGTATTGGCAACGCCCGCTTTTGCCCAGCGGGGCAACAGAGGGGACACCATTGAGGTTAAGCTTGCATCCCCCCTTCCCAAGGAATCGCCCTGGGGGAGAACTCTCGACAAAATCGCTTCCGAATGGAGCCGAATCACGAGCAACCAGGTGCGGCTAAACGTGCGCCACGGGGGCATCGAAGGGAATGAAGCCAAAATGCAGCTATCCCTTGCCAGCGATATTATTCAGGGGGCAATCTTTACCTCTTTCGGGCTCAGCGAAATCGATCCCGGAATAATGACTTTAAGCATACCTTTCCTTATTCGTACCGAAAGCGAATTGGCGGCCGTCCTACAAGAGTTGCAACCGGATTTGGAGCGTAGGTTCAACAGGGGCAATTACTTTATCCTGGCCTGGTCCAAATCCGGCTTTGTCAATATTTTTTCCAAGGATCCCGTTTATACCCCCGACGACTTGCGCAAGATTAAAATTGCCTCTAACGCCGAGGCGACGGAAATGAACACTGTCTTTAAAACCATGGGCTTTCAGGTAATTGAAACCGACTGGAGCGAGGCGGGCAACAAACTGAACGCGGGAGTTGTTTCGGCGGTTTATCAAAACCCGGCGGCAATCGCGGCTCTTCAGCTCCAATCTATTCTGAAAAATATGCTCTCGGTAAATATTGCTCCTATCATGGGCGGAATCGTTCTTAACCAGGTAACCTGGAAAAAAATCGGCGACTTGAATCCCAGGTATCAGCAGCAACTGCTGGATGCTACCAGGAAGATTGCCAATGAATTTGACAACTCTTTGCCAAAAACGGTTACCGATGCCGTCAACACCATGAAGCGCTCCGGATTAAAGGTGAACCAGGCCACAACCGCCCAGGAGCAGATGTGGGCTACCGAGGTTGAAAAGGCGACCGCCAGCCTTCTGGGAACCACCTTTGACAGGGACCTGTACCAGCGGATAACCACCATCCTGGCAAGAATCAGAGGAAGGCGATAACAGGAATGAACAAAACCGCCGGGAAACTATTTGGAATAACCGAAAACATTGAAAAAGGCATTTGCTTTGCAGTTTTTACCCTATTGGCTATGCTGCCATTTTTGGATGCCATTTTAAGGCCTCTGAATGTCTTTATTCCTTACTCCAGAAACTTTTTAATTCGCTTTTTTCTTGTATCCGGTCTTTTTGCCGCCATGCTTACCACCAAGGCAAAAGATCATATCTCCATTGCGGTTATCCAATACGCAAAAAATGAAAAACTAAAAAATACCCTGTTACACATAACCGGTTTACTCTCGGCTTTCATTGCCGCCATTTTGTTCTGGGATTCCATTACATTTATAGTGTACAGTTTATCAGGAAGGCCGACAGGTATAATTCCTGATTGGATTTTTGGCCTGGCAATGCCAATCGCTTACGGCGTAATCGCCGTTCGCTTCGCGATTTATTCAGCGTCCTTTGGACACCAGGTAGGCGCGGACGGCGAAGCGCCGGAAGCCGGCTCCGCCCGGAAACGCTGGACGCTTCCGGTTTTGGTACTGCTTCTGGGAACCGCCGCCGCCCTTCCCGCCATCGTAAAACTTTTCTGGGGCTTCCAGCCGCCGGAAGCTCTTATCGCTCCCATGGACTTACTTTACGATGCCGCCTTTTACGCAAGAACGCCGCTTATACTTCTGCTCATTCTGGCCGCTTTTATGGGGACTCCCATTTTCGTGGTCATAGTCGGCATCGCCCTGGTGATGCTTCAGGCCGCCGGGGGCGAGCCTGACGCCGCGCCCATCCAGATTTACTCGGCCCTGACAGAAGCGGACATGATCGCCATTCCTCTCTTCACTTTGACCGGCTTTTTCCTTTCAGAAAGCAAGGCCGGGGAAAGGCTTGTTGCCGCATTCCGCAGTTTGTTTAGCTGGATGCCGGGGGGAATGATCATCGCCACCGTCGTGATCTGCGCTTTTTTCGCGTCCTTTACCGGCGCTTCCGGAGTTACCATCCTGGCCCTGGGGGGCATACTCTACACGATCCTTAAAGAAAAGCTTGGATACCCGGAAAAATTTTCCGTCGGGCTTCTGACATCCGTCGGCTGTATCGGCCTTTTGTTTCCGCCAAGCCTCCCCATAATTCTGGTAGGCTCTACCACAAATATGATCCTTTTCTTTATGGGCGAAACAGTTAGTTATCGGATCATTGATTTTTTCCTGGGCGCAATAATCCCAGGGCTTATCCTTGTAGCGGTTATGGTGGCCTTTGGGGTCGCTACCTCGATCAAGGTAAAAATCCCGGTAGAAAAATTCAGCCTGAAAGAAGCGGGAAAAGCCGTTAAGGGGAGTTTCTTCGAGATTCTCCTTCCGTTTATTTTAATCGGGGGGTATTTTTCCGGCATTCTTTCTCTGGTAGAAGTAAGCGCGGTATCGGCAGTCTACGTTTTCATTATCGAAGTATTTATCAATAAAGACATCAAAATACAGGACGTAACAAAAGTTTTTGCAAAAGCGGTTCCCATAATAGGAGGGGTACTTTCAATAATTGCAATGGCAAAAGCCCTTTCTTATGCCATTGTCGATTCAGGAGTGCCGGAAAACTTCGCCTCCTGGATGAGTGCAACCGTGGAATCGAAGTACGTTTTCCTCCTTCTTTTGAACCTGGCCCTGCTCGTGGTCGGCTGTCTGATGGATATTTTCTCGGCCATTCTGGTAGTCCTTCCCCTGATTATCCCGCTAGGACAGATTTACGGAATCGATCCTGTCCATCTGGGCATCATCTTTATTGTCAATCTGGAAGTCGGTTTTCTTACGCCGCCTGTGGGGATGAATCTTTTCCTGGCAAGCTACCGCTTCAAAAGGCCCTTCACGGAGATATGCAAGTTTGTGCTGCCCTTCCTGGTGGTACAGTTGGCTGTGGTGTTACTTGTAACTTATGTGCCCGCGCTTTCTACGGCGCTTACGGGGCTTTTTAGGTGATCCTGAGTCAACATTTGATTGATCGGGAAAAGAACGCCTACCAATAAATATATCCCAATTCCCAGTTTTAAGAGTACCGGGAAACCGCTGGCTACTGAAAGAAGGCGGGCCATCGCGCTTCCGACAAGAGAAAGGCCGCCGTTCATTCCCCATGCCCAGGGTAAGAGATGCGGTTTTGTTTCCTGAAGGCTGGCCAGGCCGTTTGGATACGGAATGCCCATAAAGAAAGCCGGAGGGGCGATAATTAACGCCGAGACCAAAAACCGCGTCATCATGGAAGAAGAATGGTAAATCGCGAGGAAGTCATTTAAGCCGAAGATGTAAAACAAAAACCCTCCCGCGATAAAAACGCACGCTATCGGAACGACAAAAACCCTGTAGCGTTTTAAAAGCCCGCTTGTAATGTTTCCAAGAGCCGAAGAAATCAACATTACGGTAATCACCATGCTTGTCGAATAAGTCGGGTTGGAAAGAAATACCGCGAGACGCTGGATAAGGTAGATTTCAATGAGCATATACCCAAGCCCAAGTCCGGCATAATAAAGAATTACCCCAATAGTTCCCCTTCTTTTTTTAAACAGGGTTTTTCTTTTGCCGATAACGGGGATTAGTATTACAATAAGGCCGAATATACACGCCTGAATCAACATCGCGAAGAGAAGCAGGTATCCCCATTCTTCAGAAATATCCCGCAGTTGATCCAGATACATCGACAGTTCGTCCATTTTCAAAAACCCTGTGTAATAGGGACGGGAATCCGAAACAGGCCGTATGTCAAAAATATAGGCGTCTTCTATTTTTTTTTCTTCCCCGGCGAATAAAAGCGGAATTACGGTTCTGTACATATCCGCGTTTGTAATAGTTTCTATTTTTTCCTTTTCCTCGCCGGAATCGACAAACTGATTGCGGTAACTTGCCATAAGTATGTCAAAATCGCGCAAGGATAAATCAGCTTCGGGAGCGTAAAAAAGTTCAAAAGAACATTTTTTGATAAATTTATTGAGGTCGCTAAGATCGCGTGTCGTAAACGCGCCCTTTTTTACAAGGATAGTCGAAGTAGATCGCAAAAGCCCGAATGAATAAAGGCATCTATCGGGGCTCTCAAAACCGGCTTCGTTCATCGCGCGGATTATCGTGTTAAAAAGGCGCGGTACGTTCCTCGGCGGATTCAGCCTGTCCCAGACGGTTACGGAAAGAATGCCGCCGTCTCTAAGGCCGCTGAAATAATCCTTAAAGGCTTCTATAGTATACTTAAAATCTTCGTGTACCGCGTATCCTCCGGAATCCGTAAGGCCGACAGAATCAACCAAACTTATTTCAATTAAGTCATAAGAACCTGCGTTGTTTGCGCAATGCGACCGGCCTTCCCCCCTGATTACGTTTATTTTACCCTCATCAAGAAGATTTCCCGTAAAGCGGGAAACAGAAGGATCCTTCCATAGAAGACGGATTATTTCCGGAGAAGGTTCCGTGATGTCAATGGAACGCGCTCCGTTGTACAGGGCAACATTCGCGTTTATTCCCCCGCTTAGGTTTACAAGCAGAACGTCAGGTTCGGAAATCATGGAGTAGGGAGCCGCCATCGGAAGGTAATCCATGTAAACTTTTTCGTCTTCCTTAAAATGCCCCATTATTCCAATAGGGCCCGATCCGTCAATAAATAACCCCCAGTAAAGCTGGGTGGGCAGATTCTCGATATTGAGAACCGCGTTATCTGAAAGTCCGGGGGCGAAATGGAAATACTTTGACGCATAGACATGATACTCCCCGGCGGGTCCGGTGGAATGATGAACAAGGGTAGAATCCGCGTATTTGCGTACGTAACTTATATCTTTATAGTCGGAAATCCTGATATTTCCCCAGAAAAAAGAAAGTAAAATCGAGCCAATTGTCGTAATGGAAAGACAGATAACGTAGGGGATCGGGAAATTCCATTTTTCGTCTTTTCCCTTTCGGCACGAGCTTAAAAGAGCGGCAATAATTGTAAGGGCAAGAACAGGCAATAAAAGGTACTGGGGAGGAAGAAAAAACATAAACAGGACAATAAACAACCCGCCTACGCCAGAGCCTATCATGTTCCAGAAATACACGCCCTGGATTCTGTCACTTAACGTAATAAATGAAATTCCTACAAACGCCGCAATAATAAAAAAAGGAAGTCCGTAAATTACATAATAGGCCCCGATAAACCAAAGCTGGCGCGAATCCGAAGCAAGGAATATCGGGTTAAAAGGAACTTCTTGCGCGATAATAACCGCTCCCGACATAAACAACGGAAGCAAAATCGCCAAAATTGACATATACATTTCAGGCCGCCGCCTGATTTGTTCTTCAATAAAGGTAAGGATAATCCCCGCAAGCCCAATTCCCAAAAGGGCGGTAGAAATAACAAGCGAGCCAAAGTTTGACCAGCTTCCAACTGAAAAAATCCGCATAACATAGAGTTCAAAGGCTATTCCGGCTGTAGAAATAAAAAATAACGCCGCCAATTGATTTCTTTTCATCAGTAAAAAAGTATCAAACATTGAACTTTTATTCAATGTGTGTTTAATTATTGACATAAATTACCATTGCCCTTACTCTTACAATCGAAGAGTAATAATATGGCAAATGCTTTTACTGAATTTTTTAAAAAATCCATACCGGCCCCTTTGGTGTTTTCCATTTTTTCCGGCCTGGTAATCGGTACGTCGTTTGGGCTCTCCATTCCGCTGATTTTGTTGTCCAATTCCGAAAGGGTAGCCAGTTACGAAGAAGTTGCCGCAGTTTCAATGGTAGAAGACGCCTTGCGGCTGGCCGGCAGGTCAAATTCGGAGGAGGAAAGCTTTGCCTATGTTACCCTTCCCGGAGTACAAAAGTATGACGGTCCCCGTCTTGCCCAGTCCATGCCCATCGAGACCAAGGAAACCTGGCTTTCGTGGATGAGCAGAAATCGCGGCGATGATCCCGTTTTTCTTGAACAGCGCTGGAATTGGGCGCAGAACCTGGTAATAACATCAGAGCTTAAGCGCCCCGAAGACGTAAGGGCGTTTTTACTGACACCAAGGGAACATTTTGTCAGAGCGCAAAACAAGGGGCTTGAATACGCCGATACCTGGCTTCCTATCGGGTACGGGGCTACTATTACCGACCCGGACGTTGTGTCCATGATGACCACAACCCTTAATGTTAAACCCTTGGACAAAGTTCTGGAAATTGGAACCGGTTCGGGCTACCAGTCCGCGATCCTTTCCTATTTAACCAAAGATGTTTACACTATTGAGATAATCAGGCCCCTTTTTTTGGAAACAGACGCTCTTTACCGTAAACTGGAAAGGAATTTCCCCTCTTTCTCCGTCATTAACCGGAAATTGGGCGACGGATATTACGGTTGGGAAGAATACGCCCCTTTTGACAAGATCATTGTCACCTGCTCAATAGACCATATCCCCCCCCCTCTTCTTCGGCAGTTAAGCCCGGGCGGGATCATGGTTTTGCCCCTTGGCCCTCCAAACCGCCAATATATCATGGAAATAGTGAAAAATGAGGAAGCGGATGGCTCTATTACCTTGAGCCGCAGGGATGTCTACAACGGTCAAAGCGTTAAGTTTATTCCCTTTAGGGACGAAGGCGGGGTTTCTTATAGTACGCCAGTTATCGAATAACCAAAATAAACAAATAAAACAGTAGACAAAATATGCCGAAAGTTTTATTATATGAGTAGGGTGGGAATCTATAATTATCATCAAAAGATTGCAAAACGCCGGTATTTGCCCTATAATAAAGGTATGAGGCGGGATAAGTTTACGATTAACTGGCTTTCCGCTTTTGGAAGCGGAGTCTTGAAAATATTAACATCTCTTGTTTCCTGGTTAGTGGACATATTAAGGTATAATCCGCTGTTCAGAAAGCTCGTAGTTGCTGCCTGTATTACGGCAGTTATTACAGGGGCTGTTTTTCTGGTTTTATTTGCCGTTGTTTCTCCCGAATTACCTCCAGAAAATTTATTTTCCGTTATAAATGACGTTTCGGGAATTCACAAGCCTGACAATTCATTGTCTGATGTTGTACTCTCTTCACCCGGTGATGATTGGGCGTCCTTAACTTTATTTGACGGTACGGAACTTGAAACAGGCGCGGGCTCTCAAGCCCAGGATCGTACCAGAGACTTTGAATACACGGTGAGGCCGGGAGAAACATTGTCTGAAATTGCCTACATCTATAACATTTCTTTTGACTTTCTTGCATGGTATAACAAAATAACCAACGTGAACCGTCTCCGGGTAGGAACTGTATTAATCATCCCTTCCCTGGAAAATATCGAAAGTAACAGAAAGGAATATCAGCGGTATAAAATAAGCCAGCAGCCGGCAACCCCGGTAAGAACAACAAAAACAGTAAAAAATATCGAAATTGCCTATGAAAGCCAGAATAACGGAACTGGTTCGGGGGTAACAGTCCATTTTACTATAGTGAACCCCCCTGTTGATTTAAAATCATTTGAATGGGATCTTGGAGACGGAAAACGCAGTTTCCGGGAAAACCCCAGCAATGAATATTCGCAGCCAAAAACATATCCTGTCAGCCTGACTGCCCAGGATCATTCGGGGAATATTTACAAATCAAACCCTCTTTATATTGACATTCCGTATCCTGCTTCTATGTTGGAACATAGCACTACCAGATTTGTTACTCTTTCTTCTCCCGATGAATATTTTGTGGTAAACGGAGCCATTGTAAAGGTTGCCCGTTATGCCAATATTGAAAGTGTGCTGGATTTAAGCGAGTCGGATCAGTTTTTAACCAAAGCGCGGTTCAAAAAAAGCGGTTATTATGGTGTTACTGTCCGTGAAAGCAACGGAAAAGACCAGTACTATTCCGTTTTTGTGAGCCCAATACCAACTGTGCATGTCGATCTTGCAACCAGCAATTTTAACTGGTATAGGACGCAGTTTAACTCCGGCACTCCTTCCAACTGCGGGCCGGCTTCTGCATCTATGGGAATAAGCTGGGCAACCGGGAAGTATTTCCCTGTCTCTGCGGTACGCCAAACTATAGGCTGGCAGGGAGACGGCAGCACAAGTTTTGAAGAACTTTTAGGGGTTATCAAAAGCCAAAACGTTTCCGCCAGGATACAACCGTTAAAAACAATGCAGGACATCAAGACAGTAATAGATTCAGGCTCTATTGCCATTATTCTTTTTCATACAGATGGAGTCAAAACTGTCCGCCTTGATCCGGAATCTGATCTTTTTGGAAAGTACTATAACGATTCTGTGGGGCATTATGTGGTTGTAAAAGGTTACTCCATGAATGGTGAATATCTGGTAATCCACGATCCCATCCCAAGCGACTGGGGTTCCAACAGTTTCAGGTATGGGGACGAAATCAGCATGATGGGGCGCAACCGTTATTTCAACACCAATGAAGTTTTACGTTCTCTGCGCCGCAATGATATGATTGTAGTACCCGGCGGCTTAAATTGATTTCGATTTACCCCTAATCCCACTCCCCCACAAAGAGTACCTCGCTTTCCAGGTCAAAACCGCGCTCTTCTTTTACCCGCTTGGCAACCTCGTTCATTAGGATTCTGATGTCGCTTGCCGTGGCGTTTCCGGTGTTGATGATGAGGTTGCCGTGCCAGGGGGCAACCTGAGCGCCGCCGATGTTGAGGCCGCGCAAACCGAGCTGATCGATGATCCTGCCTGTGGGCTCCATAAAGTCCCGGTTGTTTTTAAAGGCAGAGCCGGCCGAGGGAAAGCGGTAATGCCCCTTGTTGCCGCGATCCTGGCGATGGCCTTCCATTTCCTTGTGTATGTCTTTTGATTCCCTGAATTCCACGGCAAACCGGGCGGAAAGGATTAGGATTTCCCTTTGCTGAAAAGGGCTTTTTTTGTAAGAAAAATCTTCGGGGCGAAAGGGGATTTTTTCCTTTTCAAAAGCCTCGTTCAATATTTCCGTTTCCAAAAGCACGTCCGATACGGATTTTTCGTAACACCTGGCGTTCATCCACACTGCGCCGCCTACCGAACCGGGCATTCCCGCAAGGAATTCCAGGCCGGACAATCCACGTTCCGCCATGCGGAAGGTCAGGCCGTCCACCGAAGTTCCGGCAAGAACGGACACGGAAAAAAGGGATTGTTCCCGCATGGCCTTTAGTTCGTTAAAATCCGATTCAGGTTTCGCTTCGCGGTCTTCGCGTTTTCCTATGCCCCGGTAAGAGGCGGTGTCCAGCACAATGCCACGGATACCCCGGTCGCTTATCACTACATTTGCACCTGCCCCCAAAACGAAAACCTGGATTCCCTCTTCTTTGGCCGCTTTTAAGAGCCTTGCCGCGTAAGAGGGAAAAATGTCTTTGGCCGGCCTGACCCAGACATCGGCTTTTCCGCCCACTTTAAAGGTGCAGTGCCGGAACATGGGTTCATCGTAGCGCAGAGAGCCGGAAAATTTTATTTCATTATTATCGATTCTTTCTTCGATTTTCGTTTCGATTTTCATGTCATTGATTTTTTCCATGAATCTGCGTAGATTAAGCATATTCAGTGCAATTGTAACATTTTTGAAGCGGAGATTCTACGATGTTGACCCTATTTAATACCCTTGGACGGCAATTACAGCCCTTCAAACCAATAGTTCCGCTCAAAGCCGGCTTTTACGGCTGCGGCCCCACCGTGTACAACTACGCGCACATTGGAAACCTCAGGGCCTACGTTACCCACGACGTTCTTGTACGCACATTACGCCGCCTTGGCTACGAAGTAAACCACGTTATGAACATTACCGACGTGGGCCACCTGACCGGGGATAACGATGAGGGAGAAGACAAAATGCTTGCCTCGGCGACAGAGCGGGGCAAAAGCGTGCTGGAGATCGCCGATTTCTACACCCAGACTTTCTTTGCCGATACCGGCAGGCTGAACATTATTAAGCCGAACGTTGTCTGCAAGGCCACCGAGCATATTGGCGATATGATCGAGCTGATCAAACGCATCGAAGCTAACGGTTTTACTTACTTTTCCGGGGGCAACCTTTACTTCGATATTTCTAAATTCCCGCATTACGGGGAACTTGCCCTGCTCCGCCTGGACGAGCTTAAGGCCGGGGCGCGTACAGACCTGGATGAAAACAAAAGAAACTCAGGCGATTTTGCACTCTGGTTTACAAAGAGCAAGTTTGAAAACCAGGCTCTGCTCTGGGACAGTCCCTGGGGCAAGGGCTATCCGGGCTGGCACATCGAATGTTCCGCCATGAGCATCAAATACCTTGGAGAGACTTTCGACATCCACGCCGGGGGAATTGACCATATCCCGGTTCACCATACCAACGAGATTGCCCAGAGCGAGGCCGCCACCGGAAAGCATCCCTGGGTCACATACTGGGTTCACAACGAGTTTTTGGTTTTGGATAAGGGCAAAATGTCCAAGTCCGCCGGGGGGTTCATCACTCTCCAGACCCTCATTGACTCAGGCTACGATCCCCTGGACTACCGCTACCTGCTTTTAGGGGCTCATTACCGCAGCCAGCTTCAGTTTTCTTATCCGGCGATGGACGGGGCAAAAAGCGCCCGCAAATCCCTGGGCGAAAGAATAAGGGCGCTGGCCGCGCAGACAGGCAAAGCCGAAGCCGGAAGTCCCGAAAGTGCGAAAGCCGAAGCTACAGCCGAATACCTTGCGAATTTTAACAAAGCCCTGGAAGACGATCTTTCCACGCCGAGGGCGCTGGCGGAACTATGGGGTGTTTTGAAGGATTCCTCCATAAATCCGAAGGATGCCCTGGCCGCCGCTTTTGACATGGACGGGGTTCTTGGGCTTGGCCTGGCGGAAGAAGCGCTGCAGAGCAAAAACGAAAGCCTTTCGGCTGAAACAGAAAGCTATGTAAAAAATCTTATTGAAGAGCGAAATGAGGCAAAAAAAGCCAAAAACTTCAAGCGTGCGGACGAAATCCGCAATACGCTTAAAGAAAAGGGGATAATCCTTGAGGATTCCCCCTCGGGTACTGCCTGGCGTCATTCGTCCGCGTAGCGGGCGGGCTGATCCATGTAACGATTAAGGAAGCGATTTGTTTACTAATAATAACGGGGTATCCCGCTCTGACAACATTTCTATGGAAACCTCGGTTTCCAAGGAGACTTCGATAGGAAGTTTTCGTAAACTCTATGAAACGGTGTTTCCTATCCTGTTTAGGATCGCTTACCGCATCACTTCCAGCGAGGAAGCCGCCGAGGATCTGTGTCAGGAAGCTTTCTTCCGCCTGCACGAGAAGGAAATGGTCTTTCCTAACCCCGACGAGGCAAAATACTGGCTGATCAGGGTGGTTAAGAACGCGTCCCTGAACTACGCCAGACGAAAGGTAAGGGAGCGAAACGCCTATCAAAAGGCGTTTAGGGAAGACGTAAGAACCGTAGAAACCGGGGAACACCTCCTTGTCAGGAAGGAAACCCAGGAGGAAGTCAGGAAAGCCCTGGAGAAGTTGCCGGAAAATCTTCGCGTTGTTATGATACTAAAAGAGTACGGCGATCTTAACTACAAGGAAATAGGGCGTGCCCTGGGAATTAGCGAGGGGAACGTCAAAGTCCGGGTGTTCCGTGCACGGGAACGCCTGGCTGGATTATTAAATGCCGAAACCCGCTTTTCTGTCTGTGAAGCGGAAGGTTCCGGTAACAATGACGGGATAACTAAGGAAGGTGTGCATGTGTCCTGATCGTCAAATTATCTGTCTTTATTTGGATGGAGAACTTCCATCGCCTTGGGATGGGAAAATGGAAGCCCATCTGGAATCCTGCGAAGAATGCCGCTCTGCCCTTGCCGGTTACAAAAGCATTAAAAACTACCTTTCCGGCGACAAGGAAAAAACCCTGGCTGAAGCCCAGGAACGGGTGTGGCAAAAACTTACCGCCCCCGGGCTGGTGGTTTCCCGTGAACCCCGCAAGGCAAGGATATGGAGCCGAAATATTTCCCTTCCCCTTCCGGCGGCGGCGGCAGCGGCCCTGGTTTTTGTTGTCCTTGTCGCGCTCCTGGGGGTAAGAAGCCTGTCCCAGCCGGGTCTCGTGCAGGAACAGATAGCGGCCTCCGGCATCGGGCTGACCGACAACGGAATGGTTAATATCCAGGACATGGCCGGGGTTTTGCAGTACCTTTCAAGCCAGGACAATGGGGACTTTATGGTCATACGCCTTCCTGAAAGCCGGACATTCTCCAAAATAGGGGAACCCGCTTTGATTAACGCCGCGGATTATTCAAGGAGAGGCCTATCCCGATGACGGCTGATCCTTCGTTATACGTATGCGATAGTACCGCTTATAAAAAAATTGTCTTTTTAGCCTTGATCTTTTCTTTAGGGGCGTTTATTAAAGCCCAGGAAAGCTCCCTACTGGATCTTCCGGGAATAAGGGAACGCGCGATGATCATGCACATCGTTTCCCGCATCGTGGAAGAAAATCAAAACGTGGTATGGGATTCGGAGAACACGCAGATTACCATTCCTGGCCGCCCGGTGGGCGTAAAACTTCTGGGCGAAGACCTTGTTGTGGCGGTTCAGTTTACTCCTTTTTTAATGGCGAACGGCCAGTTGACCCTGGTAGCCCAGGGCCAAATATGGAAAAACGTGCCAAACGAGGGAATAAGCTACCAAACAACCATGCAGACCATACCCCTGAAATATCGCGAACAGGTTTATTTTTTCCCCCTCGGTTCAATAAAGGAACCGAATGAGGCGCATATAGAAATACAGCTGGTGCTGGAGCCTTATGTTGAGGCCCCGTCCTCAAACGGCAGGAACAGGGGAAATGTCACCCCTCCATAAAAGAAAAGCGAAAAAAAAGCGCGTCTTAAAATCTCTTTTCCATCTTTACGCGGCTTCTTTAGCTATGCTTCTTATCGCGAGTTGCCTGGAAAAAACGCCTGAAATTTCATCAATTGATCCAAGCATAGGCAGGATGGGAGAGATCCTTACCATTAGGGGCAGTGGTTTTGGAGATGAAAGAAACAGCTCCTTTATTACCATTGCCGGCGCTTCCCCCACAAGCTCTTCTTATTTGTCCTGGAGCGATAACGAGATTGCCGTACGGGCACCGGAATTCGGAGAGGCAGGGCTGGTCTACGTTCACCGGGGGGGGAAAAAAAGCAACCCAGCGATGTTTGCGAATATTTCAACACTGCCGGAGTCAGTTTCAGGCGCGCAGATCGATAACAGTCCAATTATTAACTCAATAGAGCCTTCTTCCGCCCCTATAGGTTCGCTTATAACAATCCAGGGAAGCAATTTTGGCGCATCCAGAGATACAGGCGGCGTTTTTTTTTCATGGATTGCGGAGGCGGCCCAGGGAACAATCAATCCGCCTGACTTTGTTGAAGTTTTTCAGGGAGAATCCGGCTACGAATCCTGGAGCGAAAGGGAAATCCGCGTCCGCATACCCGACGGGGCCATAAGCGGCAACCTGGAAGTTAGAACAGGCAGGGGGAAATCCAGGCCGGTTAATTTTGAAGTTACAGGAAAGCCAGGGACTAAAACATACAAGGACAAAAGGACATACACCATTTCCTACTCGGCGGAAATTCATATAGAAAACGCTTCCATTCCGAACGCCCTGTACGCCTGGATGCCCCGGCCCGCGCTCTCCGCATCTCAGCGTAATGTTATCCCTATTTCCCGCAGTTCCGCGCCTTTTGTTGACAATTACCGCGGCGTTTCCCTTTTTCAGTTCCATGACAGTCCATCAGGAACTAGCCTTGCCGTTACTCTTTCATATGAAACAGACGTATATGCCATTGAGACAAACATCAGAAACACGGCTGTTGTCAGGCTGAACAGGCCTTTGCCGATGGCCGCAGCCGGTATTCTTCCAAGCGCCCTTATCCCCTCCGAAGATCAGGCTGTAAAAGCCCAGATCAGAACGATAATTGGAAACGAGCGCCTTCCATTCCCGAAGGCCCAGAGGATTTACAACTGGCTTATCTCAACGGTAAAAATCCAGGCAGACCCTCTTGACAACAATGCTCTGGAAGCGGGCGCTTTACAAGCGCTTGGAGATAAAACCGCCGACAGTTACTCCGCTTCCCTGCTTTTCTGCGCCCTTGCCCGTGCCGCGGAAATCCCTGCCCAGCCGGTGGCGGGCGTAATAGTTGACCGCTGGGGAAATACCATCAAGCACTACTGGGCTGAATTCTGGCTCGACGGCTTCGGCTGGGTCCCGCTGGATCCGGCTTTGGGCGCAGGTGCATCCCCCGCCGAATTTAGCCTTAGGGAAGATCACGCCTCGTATTACTTTGGAAACCTGGACAACCAAAGAATCGCCTTTTCGCGCGGAGAACACTTTCTCTCCCAAATGACGCCTCGTGGAAGAATCGCCTCCCGCGATCGCGAGTATTCCCTTCAAAATATCTGGGAAGAAGCCGCAGAGGGCATTGGAACCTATTCTTCCTTTTGGAGTGATGTTACAATAACAGGTATGAGTGTTCAGTAAAGGAGAATATATGGTTACCGTGATTTCGCTGGGAGGATCGATTGTCGCCCCGGACGGCGTTGACGAGAATTTCTTGAAGGATTTTACCGCCCTTATCGGGGAGCTTCTTGCCGGCGACGAAAAGCGGCGTTTTATTTTCGTTGTCGGCGGCGGCGGCCCGGCCAGGGTGTGGCAAAAAGCGTACCGCGCCGTGTGTCCTTCTCCCGTAGACGAGCAGGCCGACTGGATCGGCATTATGGCAACCAGGCTGAATGCCCAGCTTGTACGCTCAATTATGGGCGAATGGTGCACCCAGGACGTAGTAATTGATCCCACCCAGGTAGAACCTTTGATGGGGCGGGTTTTGGTTGCCGCCGGCTGGAAGCCGGGGTTTTCGTCGGATTACGACGCCGTGCTTTTAGCGGAGAGGTTCCATGCCGACGCGGTTATTAATCTTTCAAATATTGAAACGGTCTATACGGACGACCCAAAAAAGAACCCCGATGCCAAACCTATCGACTCAATCTCCTGGGCCGATTTTTGCGCGATGGTGGGGGATGAATGGGTTCCCGGCAAAAACGTGCCGTTTGATCCGGTAGCAAGCCGACACGCCGCGAGAATCGGGTTAAAGGTAATTTGCGCCGCCGGAAAAAACCTTCCAAACTTAAAGAAGATCCTCCTTGAGGAAAATTTTATTGGCACAACAATACAGTAAAGGAGTAATTTTATGGGTATTTCAGCATTGCAAAGCGCCAGGTACAAATATTTTCCCAAGCTTCCTGCTTCCCTATCGGGAGATATTACCGGCTTGGCCATAGAATCAGGCGCACCCACAGAAGCCGCCGCCGACAAAGAAGCTTTAAAAGAGCTCTTTAAGCATATTTACGGAAAGCCCGTGGCCGCTTTTGTAAACGGGAAAAATAATAAAGGGGAAAAAATTGACATTCGCAAAGAGCTAATTGTCGGAGTGGTTCTTTCAGGCGGCCAGGCGCCCGGCGGGCATAACGTCATCGCGGGTATCTTCGACGGCCTTAAAAAAGGGAATCCTTCTTCAAAGCTTTACGGCTTTTTGGGAGGCCCAAGCGGCCTAATCAACAACAAGGCAACGGAATTAACAGGTGAAATTATTGATGAATACCGGAACACCGGCGGCTTCGACATTATCGGCTCAGGGCGTACAAAAATAGAAACCCCCGAACAGTTTGCCTCTTCTCTGGAAACCGCAAAAAGCCTAAACCTCAACGCGCTGATCGTCATCGGCGGGGACGATTCAAATACCAACGCGGCCCTGCTGGCGGAATACTTCGTCGAAAAGGGAACGCCCATTCAGGTTATCGGCTGTCCCAAAACTATTGACGGGGATTTAAAAAACGAATACATCGAAACCTCTTTTGGTTTTGATACGGCATGCAAAACTTACAGCGAGCTAATCGGGAACATTCAAAGGGACGCCAGGAGCGCGAAAAAATACTGGCACTTTATTAAACTTATGGGCCGCTCCGCAAGCCACATTGCCCTTGAATGCGCTCTTCAAACCCAGCCCAACATCTGCTTGATTTCGGAAGAGGTCGAAGAAAAGAAGATGTCCCTTGATCAGGTTGTTGAAGATATTTGCGTTTCCATTGTTAAAAGAGCCGAAAACAAAGAGAACTTCGGAGTGGTGCTGATACCGGAGGGGCTGATTGAATTCATTCCTGAGATTAAAAACCTTATCGAAGAGCTGAACGATGTCATGGCTTTTAACGAGGAGGAATTTTCCAAATTCACTTCATTAATCGACCAGCTCTATTGGCTGAGCCAGGAAATATCGCCGGAGTCATGCAAGCTTCTCCAGAGCCTGCCCCCGGAAATTTCCAGGGAACTATTAATGGACAGGGACCCGCACGGGAATGTTCAGGTTTCCCGTATCGAAACGGAAAAGCTTTTAATTGAGATGGTGGAAAAGCGTCTTGCAAAATTAAAGGAAGAAGGTGTGTACAAAGGGAGCTTCTCGGCCTTGGGCCATTTCTTCGGTTACGAAGGCCGCTGCGCTTTTCCTTCCAACTTTGACGCCAACTACTGCTACTCGCTGGGTTACAGCGCGTTTGCGCTTATCGCGGCGGGGCTTACGGGCTACATCTCCAGCATTAGAAACCTGACCGCGCCTGCCGATGAATGGGTCGCAGGGGGGATTCCCCTTACCATGCTGATGAACCTGGAACAAAGGCACGGCGCAAAAAAGCCGGTCATTAAGAAAGCTCTTGTAGACTTAAACGGAAACCCTTTTAAGACATTCGACAATGAGCGGGACAACTGGGCGGTAAAAACATCTTATCTTTATCCGGGATCCGTCCAGTATTTCGGGCCGTCTGATATTTGCGATCAGCCAACCAAAACATTAAGGTTGGAGCATCAAGAGTAGTATAAACTTATACAAAAGAAAACCACAGAGAATCTATGATTTAGATTGTCGGGGAAAAGTGGTATTCTGGCCCGACGGGGCCAGGGGGCCGGTGGCAGGTTGTTACGTGCCGGAAGGAAACCGGAGCAATCCGGGGAACCTTGACACAGAGAATAGCTTTATCCCGGCCACCGTAAAGAAAGATGCGGCGGCCCGTCGAACAGGCCGACCGCGAATAGGAGTACGGTGTCACACACCCGACAATCGCTCCCGGCCCTTATTTTACAGTAAGGAGCTGAAGGATGAAAGAGGACGCGTTGCCTCATGAAAAATGTTACCGAAAAGAGTTCATGCCTCAAATAGAAAATGTTACCCAAATTAAACTAAGGATGCCTGAAGGAGGGCGTCCTAATGGGGCTAAGCATGAAAGAAAAAAAGGCAGTGGCGAGGGAATACAGGCCCCGCTACCAAAAGGCAACGAAAAAAGAGAAGAAGGCCCTGCTGGACGAATTCACCAGGCTGACCGGCTACCACCGAAAATCCGCTGTCCGCATCCTGGGCGCAAAGTCGGCAAAACAGGCCACGGCCTTTATTGACGGCAAGCCGGTAAAAGTAAAGCCGGAGAAAAAGCGGCCCTCCAACAGAAAAGGGAAGCGCATGTATACCGACGAGGTCATCGGCGCCCTCCGCCAGGTCTGGACGTTTTTCTGGTTCAAGTGCGGGAAGATTCTCGCCCCGCTTATGAGGCAACAGATGCAGCACATCGCCGCGTGGCCGGCCTTCGGCATAACCTTTGAAATCGCGGAAAAGCTCAAAAAGATAAGCCCCGCGTCCATAGACAGGTACCTTAAAAAAGACAAGCAGGCCCTAAGGCTGA
>Ga0268262_10000964_pt1 | contig 37078 bp, 52 predicted proteins | sample TergutNc150P3_FD_190354 | JGI IMG/M metagenome (GOLD analysis project Ga0268262, IMG submission 190354) | Nasutitermes corniger P3 segment gut microbial community from laboratory colony in Florida, USA - Nc150 P3 (SPAdes) (version 2) | ecosystem: Host-associated > Arthropoda: Insects >...
ACGCCGGAAGCGCAAGCCCTGCGGTGATTTGTTTTCCGCTGATTAAGTGCGGCTCGTGTACGACAAATTGAAACGGCTTGAGCGGTTCAAGATCGTTTCCGTATGGAGCGCGTAACATAAGATTGTCTCCGGTTTCCCTGTCGTATTGAAACCAGCGGGGGTCCCGGAATTTGTACGCTTTCGGTTTCCACGGAACGCTTCCCGTATCCCAGATAATTTCATTAACTGAAAATCCTTTGCCCAGAGCGTCAAGCATATTGCGGATCAATGAACGAAGTTTTGCGCTTGAGTTTTTAACGATGTCACGTTCTACCGCCTCGGCAAGTTCCTTTTCTTTTTCACCTTCGCCTGCCGGAATGACTTTTATCTCAAGCCCTGTAATAGCGTCCTTGCGTGTGGAAAGCACGGAGCGGTAATGCAGATCACGCAGTTCAATGTCCTGCGACAGTTCCAAATATTCGGCAGGGCATTCGCCTCGCCTGACATCGTTGAGAATTACCGCAAGGAGTTCCGGCGTTAAACTGTTCAACAGCGAAAAATCGCCCCAAGGGTGGCGGTTTGTATATTGAACGGCGCTTGCCTGCTCATCGCTGTCGCTTGAATTGGAAGCGTCTTTTTTGTTAAACCGTTTTTTTATATCCTCTATCAGTCCCACGGGTCTTTACCTCCTGTTTTATATCTGTTAGGTGTTTGTACCGATTCGTATGTCATAGGCTGGTAGCCTTTTTCTTCATCATTGTCAGCGGCGTAGACCGCCATAAGTTTGGCTATCGCTCCGTCGCCGTGCCGCCGTTCTCGGATTCCGCCGGAACGCTCAAGCACGCAGGGAACGCCCGCTTTGATTCCGACAACCCGAAAATCCTCACGGATAGAAGCGTCATCGGGAATGGTGGTTTTAGCGTCTTCCATTCGTTCTTTCAGTTTGGGGAATGTTTGCCCGTACCATGCCATAGTGATCATCACCTGGTATACATAACCGGGCCATTCCTGTGCGGCGTATTCGGCGATCATCTGTCCGTTACCCCGTGAGTCAAACGCTCCGCCACCGAAATTCGGCACGGTGTTCATAAGATACAAAATGACTTGCAACTGTTGGTCAAACGGCACGTTACGCAATTCGATTACAAGGAATGAAAGAAGTTTTCCGTCAGGCATCAGCTCGTCAAGAAATATGCTCGTCAGGTCGCCGGAACGTGCAAAGTCCTCGCCCAGATATACCGGATTGTTATGAAGCAGCAATGTGTCACGGACTTCGTTTTTAAGCCAAGTGTCAAATTCTTTGACACGCTTTTCTTTTTTCTCAAAGGTGAAGCCGTCATCGCAATTTTTACGCAGAACTTTTGCGCTTGGATCGGAAACCGCCTCAAGCAACGCCGATGGGAAGTATCGTGTTCCGGCACGGACGGGAATACAAAATAATTCTTCATCAGCGTCTTCGCCGTATTCGTCAATAATTTTCTGCCGCCAAACTTTCTGCGCTTCAGGCGACCATTCTTTCTTTTGAACAAGACAAATTCGTTTATATAAACCCTGCGCCAGAGCTTCGTCAAATGTGGTATGGTGGAGGCTGTAGTCTTTTTTCCCTTCTTTTATCTCTTTGATAAGTTCGTTGAACGGATTATCATCGCCGTTATGCGTTGATAAAATCCTGACGCAACCGCCCCACATAAGAAGCGCCATCGCCGCTTTTAAGAGTGCACCCAAATCTTCGACAAACGCCGCTTCGTCAATGATAACCCGTCCCTGTTTGGAACGGAGCGAACGAGCGACAGACGGCAGACACCATATTTCAAAGCCTGATGCGAAACGTATGCGGTAGACGGTAATATCTTTGTCCTCATCATTGAGTACGATTTCTTCAAGTTCGGAAGCGGCGGCGTTTATGTGTTTTGCCCAGAACGCGCAGTCCCTCGCAAATTGCTGTGTCATTTCTTTGGAATAGGAAAGGTAATAGGTAGATTGACCGCCTGCCTCTTTTGACTTTGCTCCTTCCAGTACCGAGTCCAACGCTTCGACATAGGATGCGCCGATGCGCCGGGATTTCTCCCAGACTTTGACGCTGGACTTGTCTTCTATCCACGCTTTTTGGTAAGGAAGGAGTACGTCTTCAGTCATTTTTTCCGCCATGATTTTTTTGGCTTACATTCCAGTCCAACATCATCTATTGACGATTTTTTTAGAGTACACCAACTTTTTTTATGTTTGTTTTTGCTATAGTGTTTACATTCTACACAAGCAAATAATTTATTGATAATTGGAATAACAATTGTTTCTGTCATTTCCAGTCTTTTGCCTCTCTTACATCAAGCCCCAATTCACAGGCGAGCTTGGCTTCTATCTTTGCTCCCTTTGATTTTTTCCAATCAGGAAGCAGAGCTACACCGTCACATAACAGCATTACTCTGATTGCCGTCTTCATTGCTTTTTGCCATTCTTCCTTTGAAGAAATAAGCACCGTCGGATTGACAGGTTCATATCCGGATGAAAACAATCTGTTTTCTTCTTTGAGAAATTTTTCTTTATTGTTTGGATCGCCAGTTACTTTTCCGCAGATATATATTTTTTTTATCTTACCCCTCCTAAATTTATATTCCCAAAATTTTATGCTTGATAATCTCCAGTGCGTTTTCGTCAAGCCCTGCTGACTTCGCTTCTTTCTCCACGATCTCTGCGGCGTCGGCTAACGCTTCTTGGCGTATGTGCTGTGTGCGCTCGGCGTTCAGTTTTTCCGCTTGCTCAAGTTCTTTTAATCCGCGCGATATTTTGTAGAGTATGTCCGCCGCTTCTGTGCCTTTTATTCTTGGGTCTGCGCGGATTTCTTCAAACTCGCTTATAAGATCGAATACCGCCACACGCACTTGCTCGTTGATTACTTTGCCGAGTGTCTGCCTGTTTTCGCTGCCGTATTTTTCGATGTAAGCGTCTGCTATTTCTTTTGCTTGTCGGCTCTTGTCCGCAAAATGTTTCATTTTTTGCGCGTAGCGGTTCATTGACGATTTTGAAATAAGCGGCTCCCCAGCCTCGGCGTTTATTGCGTCAACAATTTCTGCCTGCGTTACGGCGGGATTCTGTAACATCTCTATCAGTTTGTTTCGGAGGTTTTTCGGCAATTTATCAACGGCGCTTTTTTGACCCATTCTATACCTCCGGCGGCGGGTCGATGCCATCGGCTCGGGTGTTGCCTTGCGCTACGTCAATCCCCGGTCTGGTGATATGCACGTTAATAAAACCGCAGTCGTTCAAGCGTGTCGCTTTCACGTAACCACGGTTCTCAAGCCAGTTTATTTGTTCGTTAATCTCGGCAATAGAACAAGCGTGGCAGTGGGATTTTAAAAGGCGCTGTATCATTTCGTTGGACAGTTCACGCCCGGGAGCGGCTTCTATTCCTTGGAGTATAATGATACGGCGGAGCGGTAAAAAAATGTTTTCCATCGTTTAACCTTTTTTTCTCCCTGCTGGCGTATTGTTGATAAACCAGTTCTGAATCGCTTGCAGTATCGGCTTAATGCCTTTCAATTCGCCTTCAATAACGCTCAAGCGGTTTTCAAAGCCATGAACCACGCTGTGCTCAAGAAATTCGATGCGTTTTTCCAAGTGCGCTACGGCGTTTTCGCGTGCATGGCTTTCATTTTGCACTGATTCTGCTACTGCTTTTTTTAGGCTGTCAAATTTCTCGTCCTGCTTTTTTTTCCAGTATTGAATTACTGCAAACGTAAGCGAGAAAACCGACAAGAAAGTTCCTATCGCCGTTAGAATAAATTTTGCTATTTCCACATAAACCCCCAACTAATTAAATCTATCATCTGCCGCCGTCTTATTTCCCCTAACGGCAATTATTGTTGTTACAACAATAAAATCAAAAGCACAATCAAAAACGCTCCGGCGGCGCCGGAAGATATTCCAAGCCCTACTTTAAGGGTTTTGTTCTCTTGCTCCAGCTTCAAGCAGTATTCGTTCAGCTCTCCTGAGTAGGTCTGTATTCTCGACAGCGATTCTTTCAATTCCGTCGAGTCCGTTTCCGATTGTTCCAGAGAGTTCAATGCTTGACGTAACTCCGCTTCTTGCGCCGCCAATACTCTCTTTAAGTCCGCTATGAGCTTTGTCTGCGTTTCGGATTTCGTTTTGGATATGCTGATGTTGTTCAGCAGTTCCTGAAACTCGCTTTCCGTCAAATAGACCCCGTGCGAAAAAGCCTGCGGCAAACACAAGCAAAATAACAACGCTACAAAAAATAATTTCTTTAGGTTCAATAACCACATTCCCTCTCCTATTTGTTGTCATCATCGCGTATGGTAATGCCGCTTGATCCTTGTTTGCTGAATATGTTGTTTATCCAAACCGAAGCGTCTACAGGTAAAAAAACTGCTTTTACAAAACCGCCTGTTTTAAGCGCGTCTGTCATGTCGATATGGGTAATGCCGAGAGTGTTTAATATGAACGAGGCAAGAACGATACCAAGCGCTAAGCCTGCGGCAATGTTTGAAATAGTTCTCATTCTGATTTCCATATGCTACCCCTTCAGCCTGCCCATTGCCGTAACCACATCCAGTTTGAAACCCCTAAACTTTTCGGGATAATCAACAAACCACTTCGGACAGTTTTTCCCGGTGATTCCGTAATGTGTCCATATGTCGCGAAGCGGATCAAGATCGAATTGTATGCAAAGCAAAGCGCATAGTTCCGCCGCTGTCCGCAGAGTCTCCGCGCTGAAACGTCCGTCATCTAAAGGGTGGCAAAGTTCTATGCCTATTGTGCAATCGTTCGGGTAACGCCCTAACTTTTCCACTGCGTCAGGCGTGTATGATTTTGCGCCGACGTGGTATGCCATTTCTTCGCAGGGGATACACTGAACCACCTCGCCGCCAATCCCGACAATAAAATGCGCTGATGCGTAACGCGGATTAAGATTATCAAGAGATTGGGTTTTGAGAGTTTCAAAATAATTGCGGTTTTGCAGAGCCGAGCTTCCGGCGTTCCCCACCCAGTGAATTACAAGAGCCTTCACGCTGGCTAATTTTATATTTGGTCGCGAGAACCGGTTAACGGTTAACAGATTTTTCTGTATATTCATTAGAAAATCGTAACAATTTTTAGTCCGCGATATACATTAATTATTATTATTGTAGTTCTATCCTACTGCCAAATTATACTGACGACACTCCTTTTCCTTATATGCAGGTTGGATGTCTTAGGCGGTTGGACTCGTAACCGCTAATTTTTATAGGAGGCGTTACATGAAACGTATCTTATTTTTTGCTTTATTCTTTTGCCTGATTGCTCTTATGAGTGTAATGGCAGAGGAAAGGGCAAGCTACACTGTCGAAGCAGAACCTGTTTTAATCCAGCTTTCGTTGGATCATGGTTTTGCTATCGGGGAGTTTTTAGGGAATACGGATCCGTCTAAGGCGGATTTTAGTATTTTATCCTTGAAAACTATCTCGTATGAGACAGCGGCGCCGGAAATAAGTTTTATCGGTTTAGCTTATCTTGTTAAATCTGAAAAAACGAGTTTCATAAATTTTAGTCCCGGAATAGTTTTCACTTAACAATGATGGGCTAAAAAAAGGCGAGGTTATCCTCGCCTTTTTTTCTATCGTTCTCTTGTGTAAGGCATGATCTTATAGGCATAGACAATATCTGAATCATCGTCGCCTCCGCCCGGTCCTCCGTCTGTATTACAGTTATCAACAAAATATTTTTCTATTGCCCTCGCTATGTCATTTGATTCGGCAAAAATAAAAACATAACCTGACTTATTTTCGTCAACTTTGTGAAAACCAAAAAGCCTTTCTTCATAATCTTTGGTTATTCCTACATACCAGTCTTTGTAAACAGGGTTTAATCCCATGTAGCTTTTAATAAAATTGATACCATCAACTTTATTTTTTTTATTGCCCTCTCTTAAAATTAACATAATTCCCTCCCTCCTTATATTTCAAAAAAATGTCTGCAAATAAAAGCGCCAATGCCGCCGATACAAAGTAAAACGATCCCGATTAATAATAGAATTCTAACTTTTTTTCTTGGAATTATAACAGGTTCAGTCCTAGTGTCTGATTTTGATTCTATATAACCTTTTATAAATATACACACAGCATAAATAAAAGGTACGAAACTTAAACAAGCTATGATTTGAAAAACTTTCTCCATTCTTTTCTCCTTTGTTTATCTATCTATTACCAAAGTAATTACCTCAGTATTCGGACCAATATTATCGGCTTCGTATACCCAAATTACAAATACGGCAGGTTCTTCATCATTGAGTGATGCTCCGTAATGCGCTACAAATTTTTGTTGTGAATTTATTCTGCTTGTAAAAATAGCCTCTTCAAAATAAATTCGATTCCCACCGACAGTACCATTTTTCAAAATTATTTTTTCAATCGGATTATTATTCCCTGTTTTGTAAATTTCAATTTCCAACCCATAAATAGTATCTTTCGTATAATAAGGCGTTGTAACAGTGCGATAACTCCATTTTACACGGGCGTAATTTACAGTGTTGGTTACATCTTCTTTGCCGATATAATAAGTTCTAATTTGGTATTTGTTAGGTTCTTCGGTAAAAATAATTGTTGTTATAATTAAATATAAAATTATAAAGAAAAAAGTACGTTTCATTATTATTCCTCTACTTTGAAAACCGCATCTTCTTTGGGATACAATTCATACGAGCGACCTTTTTTTGTTCGTGTAATGTACCCTAATCTGTCCATAAAATATAAAGCGTAATAAACATCATCTTTTGAAATTTTGCGATTATAAAATTGTATTTGTCCCCAAGTTTCAAGAGGATCAAGTTTACTAGTAATTTCTGATTGAAGTATTCCCGGATTTAGTTTTATTCCTTTTATCAAGCCTTCGGCAAGTTTATGAAAAACAGGATCACGGCTTACAAATTTTTCATATTGTTTATCAACAGCCTTATATTCTTCAGTGTCCTTTAAATTTCGCATTAGCTCCATACATTGCATATAATGCAATCTTGCTCCCAGAAAATCTTTTGCGATTTCCAAGTTTAACGCCATACTCAGATGACTCAAAGCCTCTGTAGGAATTTTATTTACAATTTCAGGACTGAGTTCACTATTTAACAATTCCGCTCTTTTTTTATTCTTTCTTATGAATAAAAAAACTACAATTCCAATTATAACAACAGCAATACCAATAAATATAACAAGGTGTTCTTTAATAAAATTAATGGCTATCAGGATAATAGCGACAACACCAATAAAAGCATATCCGAATAATGAATTTTTTCTTGCCATAATATCACTCCATTTTTTTTATAGCGCAATGTACACGCCCGATAATTTCGTAGTCTTGGCTTTCTTCCGGTTCTTCCCTCGGCGGATACTTGGGATTGTCGGAAATAATGACAAGTTTGCCCGGCGCTTTAGTGAGTCTTTTAACAAACCCATCGCCGCCCATACGCAGGGCATAGATACCCTCGCCAGACCAGCCGCAGGAATCGCAGACAACCATATCGCCTCGGTCAAGCGTTGGATACATACTGTCACCTTCGACAGTCAAAGCCGCTAGGTTTTTTCCGTATTTTGCAAGATGGCTTGGAATTGGAACAAGGGCGGTTGTCTCATCATTTTGCGGTAATTCTTTTCCGTCGCCTGCTGAAAGTTTTTGATCTAAAAGCGGAATGACAAAGGCATTTTTATTGTTTTTAAGATCGGCTTGGGAATATAAAGGAAAATTGATTGCTTCTACCAAACTCTGAGTTCCAACGCCCAAATATAGCCAATTAAGACTTACAGCATATTTAGCAGAAAGATTAAATAAAAATTCCTTTGAGGGCTCTCTTTTCCCATTTTCAATATCACTAACGATACTCGAAGGAATTCCCAATTCATCAGCAAATTCCTTTTTATTTATCCCTTTTTTCTGCCTTATTTCAGAAATTCGCTGATTTACCTCTAAATTCACATAAACCTCGCAATATGCGAAATTATTAAAAAATAATTCGCAAAACGCTTGACAACTTCGCAAACTGCGAATATTATAAATCTGGTAGTCAGAAAATAAACCTGACTGACTAAAAAAAGATTGAGGGGACGGACACAAACCACTCCCCTCAATCAAACCCTAAACACCCCACTAAGGGGTAAGGAGCTAATTATGGCACGGAAACTATCCCGCGCAAAAAGGAAGGTTATGGGAATCACCATAACTCCCCAGACGGGTTGCTGGCTTCAGTATCAACTGAAACTCCGCAACTTAACCCTTGAGCCGGTCGCTCAAAAAGCGAACGTCTCATCTGCAATGGTAACACATTTTTTGAAAGGACGCAAGAATTCGGAAAAGGTCAAAAAGGCTTTAGCTGAAGTCCTTGGGTACGAATCCTTTGAAAAACTGATCGCCGCCAGCCGCGGCAAGGAAGCAGCATGAAGACAAGAATCAATCAAACAAAAAAATACAAAGATTTCGTCTTTTCCTCTGTCTATGAAGAGATAGCCAAGAGTACAGGCTGCACAAAGGAAGAAGCGCAAACATTGTTTGTCAACGCCCTCGCCTACAACACAGTAATTGTAGAAATATGCGATAAGGCAAAAATGCTCTCTACCGATCTTGTTTTGGAGGTAGCGGCATGATTATTGATTTAAAAGATGAAGCAGCCTTTGCAGGATACGAAAAAGCATTAACTCAACTTCAAAGTGCTTTTATCTTTGCGGGATTGGTTGTCAGCTTCAATTGTATTATCGATCCAGTATATGGCAAGACAATAGAAATCTTCAAAGATAATAAAAACAGATCGAACTACGTCTGCATTGAAGGTGATAGCCCAGCCCAAGCGATCAAAAATGTGGCGGCAGGGGTGAAGCTATGAAAAAACTATTCATAAGAAATCGGAGGGAAAAATTATGAGTAAAAGCAAACAGGAATTTATGACTGACGGACAGGGACGGCAAGTCCCTATAAAAATGGTCAAAGAAATCGACATACTGCGGGATCAAGTAGTCCGCCGTATCGCAGGCGAAGCAAGAGAGTTAAAAAGCGTGTTAGGTGAATTTAAGACACGTATACGAGATGACATTCTTGCCTTTGTCGAAAAATCTGCCGGAGATTACGGCGTAAAATGGGGCGGCAAAAAAGGAAACATCTCCCTAACCACTTACGACGGTCAATTCAAATTGATAATCGCCATGAACGATAACATCACTTTTGATGAACGCTTGCAGGTGGCTCGTGATTTAATCGGCAAGTGTTTGACCAAATGGAGCAAGGGCGCTCGTGACGAAATCCGTGTACTGGTCAATGACGCATTCCAAGTTGACAAGCAAGGAAAAATATCTACAGCGAGAGTTTTGGGTCTGCGCCGCCTTGAAATAAAAGACGCTGATTGGCAAAAGGCAATGACGGCTATCACCGAGAGCGTTCATGTAACCGGAACAAAACAATATCTGCGGATTTATGAACGAGACGCCAACGGCGAGTATCAAATGATACCGCTTGACGTAGCGGCTTTGTAGGGGGTTGTTATGGGAGGATTTCTTTTCAGGTTAGGCGTCGGTATTAAAAACGGCGGCGAAAATTGGAAGTGCGACTGGCTCATCAGGCTCGGTCTGTTTATCAAAGATGTGGTGTTGAAACATGGAAAACTTAAGTAGTCAAGAACGGATATTCGAGATTATCCGTCTGTTATGCGACAACCATGTTTCAGGTCTTAACAACAAAGAACTTTCGGTTCGGCTTAAAACAAGCGAAACGAATATCTGCCGTGACATGGCGCTGTTTAAGACCAATGACTGGGTTGTACAAGGAAACGGATCAAGGTGGCGGTTATCGCCAACCTTTGGGGGATTAGCCGGGCGCATTATGCGTTCGTATCAAGAGGCGAGACTGCGCTTAACGGAAGAAGAAGCGAAGTACGCCGCTGAAATGCAATAAGGGAGAAGCAAATATGAAAATAGAATCTGGCAAACGCAATGATTTTTTTGGTTATTTGACACCACTACGATTGTTAGAACAGATGTTTCAGGCAGTCAACAGGAAAATTGATATTACGCTTCGTGTTGAAGAAGAACATGGTGATAAGTTTAAATGGGTTGAAATTAAAAGAAAAGATGATAGGTTCTTATATAATGAACGTCCATATTTAATAAATCATTCAACTCCAGAAGAGCTTATTAGAGACGTAGCCCGTTTTTTGGGTGAACGTCCTCCAAAAAAGGAGAAAAAAAATGGCTAGACGAAAAAATGTTATTGCGCCTGAAGCAAAGGCTATGGACGAAATAAAGTTAAGTAAGGAACAGGCAGACAAGCTATGGGGAGATGGTAAACCTTTTGACGAGGTACGTGTTGAAACAAGAATAACTATAAACAACTCTATTTCTCTTGAAGGGATGATTGCATCTGGCAGGGATTATCTTTGGGCAAAAGCCCATCTTAAACACGGCGATTTTATGGCTTTGATTGACCGTACCGCAAGTTCATATACCTTTGTCAATAATTGTATGCGTTTTGCTGATTTGTACCGAAATTCACCACCGGTGGTGAATTTGGGGTTACGAAAAACAAGAGCTTTAGCTGCGCTTGATAAACCTGTTGTAGAAAAATATCTAAAAGGCGGTCCTCTTGGAGATATTCCCCATGATGATGTGACGGAAATGCCTGTTGCAGAACTTGAAGCCGAAGTCCGAAAGTTACGGGAAAAAATAAAAAGAGTGGAAGATGTCTCCAAAGAAAAGATTCGGCAAAAAGACGAACAAATTACCAATTTGGAACTTGAAATCAAAACTGGCTGTCCTCTTACAGAAAAAGAAAAAAAAGAAAAAGCCATAAAGAAAGAACTGTCCGAATTAAAGACAATATTGTTTGCCAGTGTCAACCAAGCTCGTGATGGCTTCAAAACTGCGCTCAATGTTATCGCAACAGCCAGACAGCTTGAGGGAGTAACATTCCCCATGCTGAAAAATTGGGCGGATGCGGAATATTCGGAACTTGCCGGATTCAACGAACTGTTTGAACAACTTGATGAAGAGTTGAATTATATCAGCGTGGACAAAGGCAATGGGAAACGGACATAGCGAAGCGCTATTCGGTCCCTACGCCGTCCGCATGTCTCAAGCGGTGACGGGAAAAGAACGCAAGGCGATTGTCGCGGAAATGTGTCAGATGTTCGCATTTTCCACAGCAAAGGCATATAAAGCCTTGGAAGAATGTGGATGGGAATCAGGGCGTAAAAAACGCAAAGACGCCGGAACCACATCCGTCAATGAACAAACTTTGCTTACTCTGGCGGCAATGAGCCGGAACGGTTTCCGCAAAAACGGCAAGGAAACTATGCCAATCAACGTAGCTGTTTCGGTCGCCGTGATGAACGGCATGGATCCGGGCGTGAGCAACAGCCGCGTCCGCCAGTTGCTTAGAGAAAGAGAACTGGCGGCGCAAAGCCTTAAAAAAGCATCGCCTCATACCCATTTGCGCAGTCTGTATCCAAATCATGTTCACTTGGTTGACCCGTCGCTGTCGCTGTTGTACTTCACGCCGAACAAACAACACTTGCTCCGCGATGATGAAGTTTACAAAAACAAGCCTTTTCTGGAAGGAAAAGAAAATTTAAAGTGCTGGCGTTATGTGCTAACCGATCACTACTCGGCGAGTATCTGCGTGAGGTATTACGAAGCGCCCGGAGAAAAACAGGAGAACTTGTACGATTTCTTGCTGTATGCGTGGGGACAAAAACAAAATCCGGCTTATATGTTTCACGGACTGCCCGAACTGCTTTTGTGGGATCGCGGCAGCGCAAACAGCGCGAGGTCGGTGACAAACGCGCTCAAAGCGTTACGTGTCAATACAGAAGCGCACGCCGTAGGAAAGCCGAGAGCGAAAGGGCAGGTTGAGAACGCCAACAATCTGGTTGAAACGCATTTTGAGTGTCTGCTCAAACTGGAAGAAGTACACAGTCTTGCTGAATTGAACGAAGCGGCTGAACGGTGGTGTGCGGCTTATAACGCCAACGAGATTCCGGCGCTGGACACAAGGCTTCACCGCGCCGGACGGAACATCGGCATACGCACCATGCTCTGGCAGCGCATAACGGAAAACCAGTTGAGGGAACTGCCCGACGCAGAGATCTGCCGTCAGATATTCACAACGGGAATACAGACGCGCAAAGTCGCAGGCGATTTAACGATCCGCTTTGTACATCCCAAAATAAAGCGCGCGCTGGTTTACAGCCTTGCCGATCTTCCCGGAATTGTATCAGGTATGGACGTGGTTGTTCAGCCTGTACTGGTTGACGCCGAACTGATTGTTATTGTGCGATATAAACATAACAACGAAGAGATCAGTTATGAAGCAAAGCCCATAGAACTTGATGCGGCAGGATTTGACATTGAAGCGGCGGTAATCGGTGAAGAGTACAAAGCGCAAAAAGACACCCAACGTGAAAAAAATATTAAAGCTCTGGCGAAAATATCAAACGAAGGCGAGAAAGGCGTTACGCCGTTTGCCGCGGTAACAAACGGACAGGGCTTTAAGGCGCACAGCTTAATTAATCCGGCGATAAATCCATTTGTCAGACAACGGACAGGAGAGAGCATCGAAGTCGCGGAAGTGAAACAATCATTGCCTGATAACGGAGTCACACAAATCGCAGAAACAATTCACACACACGAGATTTTGATCAGCGCTACCGAAATGGCGAAGCGGATTAAACCCGTACTCGGCTATGTGCCGGAAGGTTTCATTGAGTGGTTGAAAGAAGCGTATCCCGAAGGAACGCCGTCCAACCTGCTTGATGATTTGGTAAACAAATACAAAGGACAACAACAGGAAGAAAAGTCCTTTGAGAAAATTCTTAAATTTGCGTAAGGAGTAAATTATGTTAACACTAAAAACTTTTAGAAAATTCGGGCTGAAAGCCGATCCCTTTTCGGGTGACGTGGTGAAAGCCGAGGATGTGTACTTGACCGAAGACACTCGTTTTATTGCGGAATACATTCTGCAATCGGCGAAGGCTGGCGGAATGGTTGCTTTGATTGGCGAAAGCGGAAGCGGAAAAACCACGATCCGCCGTTATGCGATAGACCGAATGGTAACCGAAAACCAGAAGGTGAGAGTAATCACATTACGCTGTATCGACAAGACACGGCTTTCGACAAACGCAATTTGCGACGCAATTATCGGCGACTGCTCTGCGGAAATGCCGAGGCGGACAATGGAAGCCAAGGCACGGCAGGTAGAACGGATATTGACGAATTCCAGCCGTGCCGGATGGAACCATGTACTGATGATCGAGGAAGCCCACGATCTGAACATCAGCACTCTCAAATACTTAAAGCGGTTTTGGGAACTTGAAGACGGATACAAGAAACTGCTGTCAATTGTTTTGATCGGTCAAATCGAAATGAGAATGAAACTTGACGAATCAAAAAATTGGGAAGCCCGTGAGGTTATCCGCCGTATGGAAATACTGGAGATTGAACCGCTTGGAAACGGCGAAGAGATCGCAAAATATCTTGACATCAAATTCGGCAGGATCGGAATGAACCGTGCGGATATTATCAATGATTCGGGATGCGCCGCGCTTGCCGTCAAATTAAGACGGCAGACTAAAACAAAAGAAGTCTACTCGGTCGCCTATCCGCTGTTAGTCAACAACTGGTGCAAGAAGGCGATGAATCTAGCCTGCGAACTCGGCGCAAAATGCGTTGACGAAGAAGTGGTGAACGCTTTGTAAAAAATAATTAGGGAGGGGAACAATGATACAAATACAATTCCAAATGAAGGAAGAAGCAATGGATGGGCTGAAAGCCCAAGCCGCAAAGATGGGGATAACCCCCAACATTCTTGCCCGGATTATCATGAACAAGCATTTTAGTCCGCCGGGCGCTGGATCAAAATCCTATACCATCACCGTTGAAAATTGGCAGGAAGTTGAAGAGTATGTTGAAGCAAAACAACTGGGCAGCGTGGAAGTTTTTATCGGTTTTGCGATGAAGCAATACATGAACAGATACCCGCTTGGGGACGGTAGAAAAGGGCATAAAGGGAAAAATATCGGCAATGCCGATACACCCCGTTAGGCTGTACAGCCTAACGCTATGGAGGGGGATTAAATTGAGGTCAGTGGCAAGCGAAAACAGGCGAAAAAAGCTCATTCAGCTTATTCATGTCGGAAAGGGAAAAATGGGCATGAATGATGAGGGGTATCGGGCGTTTCTGATCGGGGTCTGCGGCAGGGATTCCGCCGCCAAAATGACGATCCGCCAACTGGAACAAGCGCTCAAAGCAATGAGGGGAAACGGCTTTGAGGGACCGCCAAACAGAGTAAAACCGGGAGAACAAGGCAGAGCAACATTGGAGCAACTTGAGTACATAAAGGGAATGTGGGCGGTATGTGCGCGGAATAAAAGCGACGCAGCGCTCACGGCGTTTGTGAAACGGATCGTCAATGTTGATGCATTACGTTTTCTTGACGTGCACTTGGCTCAAAAAGTCATTCTGGCGTTACGCAAAATGATGATAGCGGCAGGTTTTGATCCCGACACTTCGGAGGGGAAACAAAAATGAAAGCAATAATTTTTAAAAACGGCGTGGAAAAAACATATTTGATAAACCATTTTGAAATATCAAATTACAACGAGCCATATATTACCTTGTTCGTAAAGCCGTTCAAAGACCTTTTGAAAGATACTATTAACATTGCCTTAAAAGACTTGCAGGAAGTTTTGATAAAGGAGGATGAAGAAAATGACAGTTCAAGAACTTAATACACTACAAGGGAAAAATATTAGGTATTACCGCAAGAAAAAAAACTGGACACAGACGAAATTGGCAAAAGAAACTGGAATATCGCCAGTTGCGATAAGCGATTTTGAAAACGGCAAGCATATAGTGGGCGGTAAGTCGTGGGTATTAATCGCTTCCGTGTTGGGTATTGAGCCGTGGGAATTATTTTATCCAAATGAGGCGGTTCATGAGTAAAAGAGACAGTTCTCTCGCCGAAGATATGATTATCCTTTGCAGTACCGCCGTGGGGTCGGAAACAGCGCAGAAAGGCATCAGGGCATTGTGTCGGTATTTCGGCGGTCAACTGATCTATGTTCCTTCAAGAAACGATGTCGGACAGAGCGCTGAAAAAATACGAGGCGTTCTTGCCGATGCCGTAGGCGATAAATCGGCAGCGCTGATATTGGAGAAACTGATGCTCCGTTTCGGCGCTCTGCAAGTATACATCCCTCTTGAGCGCTGCGCTTTCCGAAAAATAATCGCCCTTGAAATTTACGAGCAGGCTTATAAAAAAGGTATACCCATAAACGACCTTGCCCGGGAATACAATATCAGCTTTAATCTTGCATATACTCTTTGGCGTGAAGGTCAGAGAGAAAAATATCACAAAACACTTCCTTATCTGCCGTTTTTGGAACTTCAATACAATAATTCTAATTAATGTAAAAACGCCTATTTTTAGTCATAGACTGCTTGCATGGAAACAACAAGCAGTCTTTTTTTATCTCTCAACATTGAAGGCGAAGAAATTCCCAAACGCGTTAAAATCGTTCCTTCCGGTTCGACAGTGAAAGGGCGTGACGGCAGGGAATGGAAAAATCCTGATCCCAAACTTCTTGCGCTTAACTCAAACACACGCCTTCCGTCGTTAGTGATAGACGAAAATCATTCAACAGATTTATCAGCGCCGAAAGGCGGACCGTCTCCCGCATTTGGCTGGATGAAAAATCTTTGCGCCGAAGAGTCAGGCGAAATATGGGCGGATGTCGAATGGACGGAACTCGGACTCAACGCTCTTTCCAAAAAAGAATACCGTTTTATTTCCCCTGTTTTTTTGCATAACAAAGAAGGTGAAATCGCCTGCATCGTTCGCGCCGCGCTCACCAACTCGCCAAACTTGAATCTTCCTGCCCTGAATTCGGAGCAGTTAGAAAATATGAATACGGAGGTTTCAATGAAGAAGGAACTATTAGCGGCTTTGGGTTTACCCGAAACCGCGACCGAAGCGGAAGCGCTTGCGATGGTAAAATCGCTGAACGCCGCAAAGACCGCTGCCACGCCGCAGACAGACAAATCAGCTGTTGATCTTACCGCATATGCTCCTCGCGCCGATTTGAACGCAATGGAAGCAAGGGCGACAACTGCGGAAAAACAGCTTGCCGATCTGAACGCCGCACAGCTTAAAAAAGACGCGGAAGCGGCGGTTGACGAGGCGATTAAAGCCCGCAAGTTTGCGCCTGCAAGCAGGGCGGAATATCTTGCCATGTGCGCGACAAAGGAAGGACTTGAATCCTTCAAAAAAATCGCCGAGGTAAGTCCTGCCGTTATCACGGAAGAACAAGCGCCGCCGAGTACGCCTTCCACGCCGGGAAGCGTATCGCTTAACGCCGAACAAACACAGCTTGCCAAATCTATGGGCTACACGCCTGAAGAATTTGCCAAAATCATGGAGGGATCAAAATGATTATTACCAATCCCGTATTAAACGGATTAAGGACTGCGTTACGTGACGAATTCAAAAGGAGAATGTCCGAACTCGGCGCAAAGTCCATTTGGAAACTGTTGGCGACGATTATCACGTCCAACACCAAAAGCAATTCCTACGGCTGGTTAAGCGCGTTTCCGCAGCTTCGGGAATGGGTAGGCGACCGTGTTATAAAAGACATCGCGGAATCCGCTTACCAGATCGTCAATCAAAAGTACGAATCTACGCTTGGCGTTGAACGTACCGACATCGAAGATGATAACCTTGGACAGTACCGTGTACTGGCGGCGGCTATGGCTGACGAAGTTGAAGCGTTCTTCAACAGAAACATCGCTCTCTTGTTAAAAGAAGGCTTTAGCAATACCTGTTATGACGGGCAAAACTTCTTTGACAGCGAACATCCGGTGTACGCCAAGACCGACGGCACTGGCGACGTTACGCCAACTTCCAACATTGTAGGTTCGTTAGACGATAACAGCCCGCCTTGGTTCTTGCTGTCGCTTTCCGGCAGTCTCAAACCGCTTATTCTTCAACAACGTACCACGCCGGAATTTGAAGAAATCACCGAGACCAAAAACGACAGGGTTTTCATGCAGGACAAATACCTGTATGGTATCCGTTACCGCGGCAGTTTTGGTTACGGACTTTGGCAGCAGGCGGTTGGTTCAAAAAGGGCGCTTACTGAAGACAACTACAAATCAGCCCGCGAGAAGATGCAAACTTTCAAGCGAGACGGCGGCGATCCGTTAGGTATCGTTCCGACCCATTTGATTGTCGGTCCGTCAAACGAAGCGGCGGCGCGCAAAATCGTGGAGGCGCAGTTCACAGCCAGCGGCGCTTCAAACATCTACTACAAGACAGCGGAATTGATTGTCATTCCGCATTTGGCGTAAGGGGTGCGGTATGAACAAAGACAAAATAAAGTTGCTGATTGAAAAGCTGAAAGCCGCTGATAAAAAAGCCCAGGAAGCGATTGTCGCAGAAGCAGGCAAAGAGAATAATCTTAAACCTGCCGATGTGTGGAAACTGCTTAAAGAAGAAGGCTTTGATACAGATGTGAAAGCGCCACCATCAGTACCTTCCGAAAAGAAACAATCTGTGATACTTCGGCATAAAACCGAATATCCCAAATACCGCCGAGCCGGTTTGATTCTGACGCAGAAGCCGGAAACCTACGAGGTAACCGAAGAACAACTTGCAATGCTCAAAAAAGACAAGTGGATTGAAATCGGCGACGGTAAAAAGGACGGCGACGGCAAATGATACCGTTAGTTTCCGCAGAGCAATTTCTTTCACGTATTCCTCGGTCTGCTATTATGCCGCTCAATGAATCGGATGAGACAGACACGGAAAGAATTGAAATTGCTTTGCGGGACGCTACGGGCATCATTACCGCAAATCTCCCTTGGCTTTTAGATAAAACAACAGGGGAGATTGCGCTTCCCGTCAATCCGCAGTTTGCCGATGCGCTTAACAGCATTTGCACAGACATCGCTCTGTACAGGCTGACCGATGCGGTTTCAGGAAGCGAGGACGCCCGGGAAAAATACCGTGACAATATGGGCTTGTTAAATAAAATTAACAAGGAATATCAAGGGGGGTTAGAAGGTCCCGGATTACAATCGTCTGCCGTTGTTACGCCTAACGAGGCGGAAGGTATTGAGGACGGCAGGTTTTTTCAAAAAGGCAGGATGTACTAATGGGCGCCGCTGTTGAAATCAAATTGCAGGAGATAGACAAACTCCAGCGCAAGCTTAACGAGTTTGTTTTATCAGGCGGTGATAAAGAGCGGCTCCTTAACAGTCTGGGCATGGTGATTGAGGAGCAGACCAAAGAACGAATTGATATAACCAAACAGGACCCGGACAACAAGAAGTGGGACCCGTGGAAAGAATCAACACAAAAATATATGCAAAAATATTTTCCAAAAGCCAGTTTGTTATACCGCGACCCGTCAGGAGGTTTGCTTAATTCTATTGAACACCAGATGAAGGGAAGCGACGCGGTACTTGTTGGATCTTCCAAGGAGTATGCAGGGTATCTTCAAGAAGGTACGAAGAACATGGTCGCTCGTAAATTTTTAGGCTTCGGTACTGACAATATTATCGAACTGCAAAACGCAGTTGACGAGTTTATGAAGGAGCAAGTTGCATGAAAATTATTACTTTAGTTGATGTTCGCGATGAAGCAATAAAACAGATACAAACCGCTTTTGAGAAAAATAAAAAATTGTACATAGCGGCGCATCCGGGTATGTTTGACGAAAAAGAAATCAGGCGGCTTGCTACCAAAACTCCGGCAATACTTACATCGTTTATGCGATATACCAACGAGGATCACACTGCTGAATTTGTCAGCTTTGTATTATATCGCTCCGACGGCAAGGATCTTTTGTATGACGGCGCGTTAAAAATTGTTTCAGCGCTCGTTCCCGTTATTGAAAATTTGGACGCTGAATGGAGTATCGGCAGCGGAAAGGATATTGCGGCGGAATGCTTATATTCCGGGACGCTTGACCAAATTAATATAACTCTCTGGGGAATCAAATGGAAATGGCACATAACGAATTTATTGCCCTATGAGGGCGAAGGCGGAATATTATTCCCCGATCTTGAATATTTTGAAGGCTACGATGCGACGCACGAAATTGGAAGTGCAGTCGCTGAAGATAAAGTAAATATGGAGGTTACAAATGCCGATACCGATTAGACAAATTCCGGCGAATCTGTTAGTTCCCGGACAGTACAACGAGATCGACAATTCCCTTGCAGGTTCGCAAGGCGATGTCAAAAAGGCTTTGATGATAGGGTATAAACTCGCCACATCAGAAGCCGAAAACGGAAAGCCGCTCAACGTGCTTTCGGCAGCGAAGGCTCATCAGCTTTTCGGATACGGAAGCCCTGCCGCTATTATGGCGGAAACATTCCTCGCACACAACAAAGTCGAAGAATTGTATGTGCTTCCTATTCCTGAACCGGAGGCAGGGACTGCGTGGAAAAAGCAATTTACGGTCAGTGGAAACGACGGTGCTCCGGGCGTAATTATTATTGTTGTAAACGGTCACATCTTTGAAGTTGCGGTTTCTGCTGGAGCGACTGCGGAAGCCGTCGCCGCCGCCATAACCGCAAGAATCAATGCGGAGATCACTCTTCCTGTCATCGCTGATGCAACCGCCGGTGTTGTTACAGTTTCGGCTAACGTTAAAGGCTCTGTTGGCAATTCCAACAGCGTCGTTATCTTCGGTTCAGGTGCAGGCGTTTCTATCGAAACAACAACCACAGTCGGAACCGGCGTTACCGACATCAAGCCGTTCCTGAAAGGGCTGGGCGAAGTCCGCTACAATTTTATCGCAAGCGATTTTTGCGACGCCGGAAATATCCGGGCAAGTTCCGATGAGCTTGAGTCACGTTACAGTGCAATGAGACAAATCGGCGGCAGAATGTACATTGCTCTGACAGGCGAGCTTGGAAGCAAGACCGATGCGGATACGATGTTGGCAAAAGCGAGTGAAGTCAATTCTCCGCACATCGTTCTCATTCCTCGCAGTACAAATCCCGATCTTCCCTGCGTCTGGGCGGCGGCATGGTGCGCGGTCGCTTGCCGTATACTTGCCGATGATCCTGCCGCCAATACTTACGATACCAAAGTACCCGATTTAATCGGCGACGTAGAATTTAACGCCGATGAACGGCAGAAACTCCTTGAAGCAGGTATCGCCACATACCGCCTTGATACAACCGGAAACGTGCTGATTGAACGGCTCGTAACCAGTTACACCGAAAACACAGACGGCGGACGTGATACAAGTTATCTTGATGTGCAGGTTGTTGAGACGGTAGACGCTGTCCGCACATACATCAACGCCGAGGCAAAGAAAAAATTCAAAAAATGGAAACTGGCAAGCACCGAAGAAAATTTCGGTTCAGGCGCAAGGGTAATGACCGCAGGCGTGTTCCTTTCTTTCCTTTCGGAATTGTATCAGGAAGTGTTTATCAAAGAAAAACAGTGGTGTCAGGATTTTGACGGCTACAAAAAATCTATCTTGGTAGAGATCAAAAAGGGAAGCAAAACCCGGCTTGAATACTCCCACCAGCCCAATCTGATAGGTCAATTCTATATCGGCGCGGGTCTGACACAATTCAAATAGGAGGCGGATTATGAAACTTGAAAGAGTACAAAGAGTTATTTCGTCAAACGTCGGCGAATTGCCGATTCAGGAAAAAGGAGCGACTTTCAAACCGGCAGGGGTTAAGCGAGAAACAAAAGCCGGTGAAGTGCCGGAGAACACCGGATACACTGAAAGCCAGACTTTTGCCGAACTTAAATTGAAACTTAATGCGACAGGTTCGCTTGGCGTTGAGGAACTTTCCAAACTTGGCGAGGATACACTCACCATTTTCACAACAGGCGGTAAACAATACATGATGCCTCGCGCTTGGGTAACCGAACCGGGAGAACTTGGCGACGCAGAAATGGATATTGTCTACAATTCCGGCACCAGTCCAAGACTGAAATAGGGGGATGTTATGGCAAAAAAAATTGAATTGAAACATCCTATCGTGGTCGGTGAATTGAAGGTTGCAGATGTAACAATTCAACGTCCTAAGACAAAAGATTTTATAGCTGTCGGTACTGCTCCTATTGAAAGCGCCGCCGCGGATGCCGCGCTGTTTTCTTCATTGTCCGGCTTGCCGATGTCCGTTGTTACGCAAATTGATATTGATGATTGGTCAATAATACGTACCGAACTCGCGCTTGTGTGGGCATCGTATTTTTCTTCAAAGGAATACGACGAAAACCCTACCAGCGCGGAGACGGTGAGAACTCCGCAAAAAGAGACAACGGAGATAAGCTAATACTGGAAGAAGTCTGCGACCGTGTCGCCGAGATGGTCGCAGAAATTCTTATGTTGCTCCCGGGCATGGATTTTTCAACACTCATGGATATGGAATGGGAGCAATTGTCTTTTTGGCATGATAAAGCTGTCAACGTAACAAAGGCGGCACGCGGAGGAAATTAATGCCGGAAATTAAAAGCGGCGTTACATTATCGCTGAAAGATATATTTTCACAGGGCATGAACAAAGCCGCGGGAGCGGCTTCCGGTTTTGCCCAAAAAACTCTCGGCGCAGTAGAAAAAGTAGACAAAGCTATTTCCGGTACAGCCGCAAAACTTGCGGCATTTGGCTTAACGCTTTCCGTTGGCGCCGCGGCAAAAGGCGTTATTGAGATGGATCATCGCATGACGCGGCTCGGTATATCCGTGAATGCGTCCGCGGAACGAATCTCCAAAATGAAAAGAGCTATTTTTGATGTCGCCCAGGCTTCAGATGTAAAAATTGATCCTGATAAAATTATAAGCGGAATTGAAGTTGTTATTTCCAAAACCAGCGATTTAAAATACGCCGAGGATAACATCAGAAATATTGCCCTCGCAATACAGGCGACAGGCGAATCCGGCGAATCAATGGGTGATCTTTTTTCTGAATTCAGAAAGTTTGAATATTCAACCGAACAAATATCATCGCTTATGGATGATATGGTGGCACAGGCTAACCAAGGCGCTTTTTCATTAGCCGATTTTGCGAAAGCAGCTCCGCAAATATTTTCTTCGTTAGAGGCAAATAAAATAGGAGCCGTACCGGAGAATATAAAAAGCGTTAACGCCGCTTTACAAATCATCAATGCCGGAGCAAAAAATTCAACTAAAACGTTTACCGCTTTCAATTCCGTATTTGGAGAAATAACCGATCCCGCAAAACAAAGAGATCTAAGAAAGTTGTTAAAGATAAATGTTAAGGATTCAAATGGAAACCTTAAAGACTTTAACGATATTATGTTTGAGATTGCCGAAAAAGCAAAAGATCCTCGTAATGCCAATGTTCTTAACAAAATATTTAATACATCTTCAATGCAGGCGATACGTTCTTATGTTTCGCACGGTGAAAAGATGAAGGATACTTTGACCAATCTCGGTGATACCACGGGTTTATTGCAAAAACAATCCGCGGCAATGGCGAATACTCTGCAATCAAATCTAAAAAATCTGCAAACCGCTTTTAATAGTTTTGCCGATACCAACTTAACAAAGCCGCTTGCCCATTTAACCAGACTTTTGAATAAACTTTCCGAAGACCCTGAACGATTAAAAAAAGTATTTACCGGAATCGCCGTTGGAATTGGAGCGATAGCGGCAGTCAAAGGCATTGCCGGAATATCACGGCTTGTTGGCAGTTTAACGCAGTTGAAAAGCGGTAAAGTAGATATTGCAGGCTCTTTGAACATGGCGACGGCTATGCCGGTATATGTAACCAACTGGGGCGGCGGAACTCCGGGAATAGGCGCCGGCGGACAGCTTCAACAATTAAATCCACAATTAAAAGGATCGCCGCCGATGCCTACACCAAAACAAATGGCTGGTGTAGGCATCGGCGCGGGATTGTCTGCAGCCGTTGTAGAAATTCCCAAAATGTTAAACGAGTTAGACACAATAAAAAAAGACGAAACTTTAACATCAAAACAACGAGGTAAAGCCAAAGGCGGAGCTATTGGGAACGCTTCCGGTAGTATTACCGGAGCTGCAGGCGGAGCTATTGGGGGATCAATACTAGGCGCCATAGCAGGAGGCGCAATAGCAGGCACAGCAATTGGAACCGCAGTGCCCGGACTTGGTAATGCTGTAGGTCTTTTAGTTGGTGCTGGTGTTGGCGCGGCTGGTTATTTCTTGGGCGGTAAAGCCGGACGTGCTATTGGCGGAAAAATAGGTGAGTCTATGGCAACTGATGATTCGGAATCACAGACAAACAAAAAAACAGATTGGCGTGACTCTCCGAGCCAAAAGCGTTATCAACAAAGGTATCGACGATTTTCGGCATCTGATTTACCGCCGCAGATCACACAGACAAGCTCAAGTGTTACGCCGCAAAAAGTAGAACTCGGCGGTCAGGCGGTTATGGATGTTAATGTTAATCTTTCAGGGAGCAGTCCGACAGCCTCTGTATCCATACGCGAGAATACTACAGATATTCGGTTCAATCCCGGTTATGCGAAATTTGCGAGGTATGTTCGATGAGCGAAGCGCGTTTTGACATTGCGTTACCCGCTCCGTATAAGTATAAATGGCGAGAGGCTTATCGGTCGGACAAAGATGACTTTCCGCGTTTATCCAGTTATCAGCCGCCGGATGGCGAGCCGATCCCTTTTATTTACAAAAGCATTGAATTCTCCGGCGGTCAGTCAGTTGATACTGCTGAATATCCATTTGAAGGGTTGTGGTCTAACGAGGCATTGAACCAAAAACCGCAAAGCATTACCGTACACGGATATTTACGCGGCGAATATTACTTGCAACAGAGGTCGGTTTTTCTTGCCGCATTGATGGTCCGCACTTCCGATGACTCTCCCGGCTTTTTTGATCATCCTCTCTGGGGACGGTTCAAAGTTGTAGTTATTGATTACAATATTTCAGAAGCGGCAAATGAGAACGGTCAGTGCGAATTAACGCTTACTCTTAAACGGGCAGGAGTCTCGCTTGAATCTCGTGCGCTTGAGTTAACACTGCAAAACCTTGTTAAGCCGTTAGATAAAGCGCGTGTTATCGCCAAAATATTTGCCAAGATCAACGCAGATTATAAAACCTTATTAAAGATATTTGGTGTAATAAATAAGCATTTACTCACCATTACAGCGATAATGCAATACCCTCAAAGTCTCATCAACGGCATAACTAACGAAATTACCGGCATAGCAAATCTTATTGCCCAAGAAGTACAGTCGCCTGCGTTGTTGGCGCAGGCTTTTGTTAACGCGGCTTTTGCAATAGCGGCGGCAGTTATATCAGTTAAGGAATCAGCGCAAGCTGTCGAAAAATATTTTTCAGGTCAGAACACCAAAAACGCCGTATTAAATTTTCTCGCAGCCAGTACATGTACATTCTCTATTGAGACGGCGACAGAACGGCAATATGAAACAAAAAAAGAATCAGAAAACCTGTACCGTGCCGTAAGCCTGTGCGTTGCTACTGAAATTTTGATGTCAATGGAAATGGAAAATGTAACTCACGAGCAAATGGACGGATACTGGGCGCTGTATACAAAACTTGAAAACAGCATAAATCTTGAAAACCCTGATATGTACGAAGCGATTGTGGAAATGCGTACTGCGCTTTCGGTAAAACTGCGGCAAAGCGACATAAACCGTGAGTTGAAAAAAAAGATTGAGAAGCCGTCGCCGCTTCTTTTTCTCTCTCATTATTTGGATTGCAATGAAGATAAATTAAGAACAATGAATAGGATTGAAGATTCGTTTTTAATTTCAGGGGAGTTATCCTATGTCTAAAATAATTGTCAAAAATGTAACTACCGGACAAGAACTGCTGTGGCGTTCTATAAAAATAAAAAAATCACTCGATGAAATATGCCATACGCTTGAATTGGAAATACCGCCGTCTGAACGGCTAAAAGTCGGAAGACATCATCGATTAGAAGTAAGGGTTGCAAATAATTTGGTAAAAGATTCAGGCGGCAGACGGCGCGTAACAACTGTTCTTGTTGACGAAATAACATCAAGCGCAGATATTACAAAATATAGCCTCATGGTTATCGGGCGATCCCCGGCACGGGATATAATTGATTCAACATGGTCTGATACCTGCTCTGATATGACGCTTCGGGAGATAACTCGCTACATAGGGAATAAATTCAATATTGTTTGTGATACCTTTCCTCCGGACAAACCCGATCCAACAAAGCTAGTTTATGCCTTTGACTGGGAAAACGAAAGCCCTTGGACAAAGTTGATAGGAGAATCCGATAATCAGGGTTATATATTTACCAGTAATGAAGCTGGTAATTTGTATCTCTGGAAAGTAGATTCTGGCGGCAGACCTGAACCGTTTCATATCACCGAAGGCGTGAATGTTAAAAATATCCGATGGACAGAAAATGGTTCTGAACAATTCCATGAATACATTGTAACTGGCGGAGGATATGAAGTGCAGGAAATTGATGAGTCTTGTCTCGGTAATCGTATTCTCACTATTGACTTGACTGATACGATTATTGATGAAGACCGTGTTAAGCGCCGAGCAAAAACAGAAAAGAAACGCAGAAAAGAAAACAAAATAACAGTTACGGTTCCCGGCTGGGGGCTTACCGATGAACAAATAAAAAGTATGGGAGAAACTAACGAAAGAGAAATTTTTTGGGTACCCAATATATTAATTCCTGTTAGTATACCAACGCTCGAATTAAATCGTAATATAGAACTATTAATATCAGAAGTAGAATACACCGCAACTGCCGATGCGATGAACTGCGACGTAACGTTGGTAGACCGGGAGGCGTATTTGTGAACAGTTTGTATGCTTTAATAACCGCAAAAATTCGTAATGTTTTCTCAATAGCTGATTTTATAAAACGCTATGACGACGGCAAACTACAGGTAAAAACACTTTCCGGCAGGGTATTAGAACGAAAAGAATCTTTCCCTTATGGCTTTGCCGCCAAAGCTAAAACGGGCAAGACTTTTGTTTTTTGCCAAGGCGGAGATTTCGGCGGTTTTGAAATTATGCCGCTAACGGCTGACAATAAATTTTTGTCTAAATTGAAAGATGGCGATGCCGCACTGTATACCCAAAAAGGCGGTTGTATAATAGCGCGTGATAATGGGACTCTGGAACTTTTTGGAACTGATGCCGGGGGTGTAGTCAAAGCCGCCGAGCTTAAAACCCAGCTAGACAAATTATCGGCGCGTGTTGACGGGATTATCAATGCGTTAAATAGTTCGCCGATTACCCCCACGGACGGTGGGGCGACATTCAAAGGTGGAATCGTTGCAGCGTTAGCTGCGCTTGTTGATAAAGAGAATTTTTCAAATTTGGAAAGTAAAAAGGTGCTGCATGGAACAGGTGAATAAAACAGTAACTATAGAAAACTGGAACGCTATCCGCGAACTTGTGCAAATGAGCATTGGAACGGACAAAGGTTCTTGGTGGGCTGATCCAAGTTTCGGAAGCGAATTATATTTTTTACGGCAAAGCGGAAAAGTTGACGGACAGACTGCCGGGACGCTTCGGCGGATGATACTTGAATGCCTTCAATGGCTGGTGGAAGAGAAATTGGTTGAAAAAATTGATTGCGAGGCAGAATGTACCGGCAAAAACGAGATCAGTTACTGCGTAACGATATTTTCTAAAGACGAAAGTACTTTGCAGATTAAGGAGGTATGGAATGCCGCTTAAACGAGATTCTCTAAGTTCCATTCTTGATCGTACTTATGCAAATTATGTAAGCCTTTTCAAACCGCTTGACAACCCCCCGCGCCATAATCTCTTGAAAGTTTTTTCTGCTGTTGACGCAGGAATTTATCACCAATTACTTGGGGATTTGGATTTTCTTTCGTTGCAACTATTTCCCGACACCGCCACAGGAGAATTCTTGCGCGAACATTGGTCAACACGAGTACCACCTCTATATGCGTCTGCCGCTTTCGGCAAAGTCATAGTTTCCGGTATACCTAACAGGACAATTCCGGCTGGTCTGGTTGTTAAGTCTGACGCATCGGAACGCTATTACACAGAAAAACAATATCGAGTCAATTCCGATGGATTTGCGATAATTGATGTCCGATCAGAAAATTTCGGTACCAATGTAAACCTTCAGGCAGGGGAGAAATTAAAGATAGTATCCGCTATTCCGGCTGGCATAGATTCAGAGGTTGAAGTATCCGAAGATGGTATTTTAGGCGGTGTTGACGGAGAAACTGACGAAGAATATTTGATACGCGTAATTGCTTATCTGCGAAATTCGTCTCGTTATGGCAAGGACGGAGATTTTGCGGCGTGGGCTATTGATTCTAGCGCAGAGGTATCAGACGCTTGGGAATTTCCTAATTTCGGAGTATTCGGCGCATTACTGATACAGGTTATCAACGGCAATCAGTTTGACGGTGTAAATCCGGTTGGTAATCTCCACGATGTAACAAGATATATAAATGAATATGCGCCATTTGTTACGTTTACGGTTCGCACTCCTGAAATTATAACGTTTAATCCGTCTATTGCCTTACTGTCTTATGAAGATAGTCTGTCAAATCGTGATCTCGCAATAAAACGGATCCGTACGCTCTTGCAACTTACCGCAAAACCGGGTTATTGCGTTACTGCCGGAGCGCTACAAGATTCCATTATTGATGGATTAACAATAAGCGATGCGACAGTAAAGCTTAATGGATCGACTACAGGAAAAATAAATACGACAATTTTGCAATACCCTGTTGTCGGGGAGGTTCTATGGGAATAAATAACCCTGAACAATATGAATCTTCGTTTAGAAAATTATTTCCACAAGGGGATTATTGGGAAAAACAATTCGCCGATCCGGAAAGCGATGTATCGTTATTTTGCCGGGCAAAACTTCCAGAGTTCATTCGGTTTCGGAGCAGAATGGATTCATTAAGGAACGAAAGCAAACCGCAGTCATCAGTTGAACTCTTGGACGATTGGGAACGTATTTTAAACGGCGCTGTTTTAAGATGGCTGGATATTAAACAGAGGCAATTGCTGCTGACCCCAAAAAACAAAAATCAAATAACTCGCTGTGATGTACAGAAAATTGCAGATATATTTGGTTTTGATATAACAGACGTGCGGCACCCTTACAGTCCGGCTTTTTTCGGTTTTAATTATTTCGGTATTGATCGTATCGCCAGTCCTGCCGCTTGGCAGGTCATTCACATTTATATTATTACTAAAGGTAACGATGAGCAAGCTGGACTATTTGAAAAATCCATAAAAGAAATGTTTCTCGCGAATCATATAATATATTTTTTTTACAATGGAGGTAACTCATAATGCCCGGAATGTATCCCGATAATCAAACGCTCGAAGTTTTTGGAAAAACCATAGAATATCCAGGTGTTGATAAAAGCGGCAAATTTACAAACGGCAGTTTTTCCGATCCGGAGGACCGCCCGTCTTTTATCCCAGCGGAAACAATCAACCTTATATTGGATAATCTTACCGCGTTTCTTGTTTTCCTTGGTAAAACACCCAACAACCATGATGCCAATCAATTGGCTTTAGCTATTAAAGATGCACTTGCCACAAAGCAGCCGCAAGTAATAGAAGCAACGTGTGCAACAGCAGCCGCGACTGCGGCGAAGGTTGTTACTATTAATAATTATAATTTAACCAAAGGGGACATTATTGCAATTACCTATACCAACGGTAACACCGCAAACAGCGCAACAATAAATATTAATGACGCTGGCGCTAAAGCTGTATCACTAGGCGCCGGTGCTCCTACCGCCGAGAGTAACACTGGCGCACATTATATTGCGGCTAATCGCACAGCTCTTTATTTCTATAATGGGACTTATTTTTGTCTTTTTGGCAATCAAGATATAACCGATAATGACACTCCGTTAGCTGACAAATCTATAACATTGGCAAAAATACAAGACATTGCAGCAGATACAACAAGTACGAAGGCGTCATTTTCAACTACAGCTATTACTTTTCTAACTTTTTTACAAACGATATGGCGCGGTATTACATGGCTTAACGGAAAACTGAACGCATCCAGCGGACACAAACATACAGGAGGAACAGATGATGCTCCTCGTATAGATTATAATTCGTTGAATTTTCCTGTTGGTAAACTTATAATACAGTTACCGAGTGAGCCGAACCCTGACGGAGTATATCCCGGTACATGGGAAAAATGGAACACACGTCCGATAATTTACGGACTTGTAGATTACTCACCTTCATACAGTAATTACAGCGATTCAGTTTCTTCAATCTCCGCCGGAGCAAACAGGCTTGTTACCCACGCAGATGGAGATAAAGTAATATATACATCAAAGCAAACAATCACCCCAGCCGCCGGTAGCAGCACGGTAGGTGAATTTAATCCGACTTATTGGAACTTGTTATCGGGAATGATATTTGTAGCGCGTAACAATCTCCCTAATCATTCATGGGGATCGGACCTGTCTATAAATTCGTCTTTGACATATAACGGAGCAACCTACCGTGTTGTTGCGATACACAGCTTAGCAGGCAAATTCCTTTCTGTCGCCGGTGGAAATAGACCACCATTTGAAAGTGGCGGAGTGTACGGGGATATTAGTCGTCTACTTAGCGGACATTTTGCCGGTGAATTAACTAGTGGCTCGGTAGATGGAAAACTTTTTTATACAGATAATACAGCAATATCGGGTAACACTGCATCCGTCTCTGGATATACAGACTTAAAAATTTCCTTTGATAGTAGCCGTGTGGTACCGACAGGAAACGAAAACAGCCCGCGAACGTTATCCGTTAATTACTGGAGGCGTGTCAGTTAACTCTACGCCAGTAATTAACAGACAGTGTCAAAAGATTATGACGTTATGCGCTTTTTAGTTCGTTTTCAAGTTTTGTTACTTCAGGACGCAAGGTTTCTATTATTGTCTCGTACTTGTTGTAAATAGCTGTGTCTTCTTTTTTAGCTTTATTCTCTATAATTAACTTTAACGGTCTTATCTGTTTTTGCTCTGCGGCTGCAATTTCAGACTTTAGCTGTCCAAGTTTGTTTTGTTTGTCTGCTAGTTCTTTTTTTTCTATGTCTACGATCCACTTATTTTTTTCTTTGTCATATATTTGATATGGTTCATTTTCTATAGGTATCTCTTTTGTAAAAATATCCTCATCTATAGATTCGTCTAAGTTATAAATTTGTTTCGTTTCTCTGGTTACTTTGTTAAACCAAACCCCTCTTTTATCTAAGCGTATACCTCGCTTGATAAGCTCATCGTCAGGTATACGGTTCATATTACTATCGAACCATTCTAGCTTGTCACCTGCGTCGCCAAGCCAACCGTCAGGTGCTTTCTTCCACTCTCCATCTTCCGTAGGTAATTTCGCACATTGTATTCTATGAATTCTTCCATCCTCGACAGTATACCACATCATAAAGGTTTTCCTCCCAGTTTAAATATGATCCTATCATATAATTTGTTATCTGTCAATATAAATTCACCATTTGAAAGTGGCGGAATACATGGAGACGTAATAAGAAATATATATGGCGAAGCTTGGTTATATAATAATGATTATGGATTAGTGTATGCAAATTCTACGCTAACCGGAGTCTTTCAGGCTGGGAGTAGCGCCGCGACCGGATATGGTTCTGCACAAACAAACCTAACACCTAATCCGAGATCATTAAAAATGGATGCAAGCCTTGCAGTCCCAACCAGTAAAGAAAACAGTCCGCGTACACTTTCAATTAACTACTGGCGTAGAGTTAGCTGACACGTCGCCAGTAATTAACAGATAAAGTGCGCGGGCTGTTTTCATTTCCAACAGGGACTACAAAAGATGTGTTTAGCTCTATATAACCACCAAGGTAACTACTACCCGTAGTCTGTACTAATCTATTCGTATTAGTCAGAGGTTTTGAACTGAACACTCCATCTACGCTGTTAGCAGCTCCGATATATGCTAATGCATTACTACCAGTATCAAGCCCTGTGATCTTGCCTTTTATCTCTCGACTTTCGTCCCTATGCACTCCGCCACTTTCAAAGGGTCAAATTATTATGTCACGGGAAACAATTTTTTTAACTTCCATTTTGTAAGCCTTTCACGAATAAAATATCTCACTGTTTGCCGGTGTACTCCAAACCGTTTCCCGATCTCGACATTGTTTTTTCCTTCACGGAGCATTTTGCGTATTTCTCTCTCGTGTCCGGTTAGTCTCACGTTGACGGCTCTCCCCGGTTTACGCCCTAATATTTTCCCCTCTGCTTTACAACGGGCAAGAGCTTCTTTTGTTCTCTGCGCGATTAAGTTGCGTTCTATTTCCGCAGATAAGCTAAATGCGAACGCCAAGACTTTTGATTGAATATCATCACCTAAACGATACCCGTCTTTAATAGTCCATATTTTTATTCCACGCTTCATACAAATAGTATCCCCCGCCTGAACAAGTTTTAAGAGCTTTCCAAGCTGCCTTTTCTCCGGTTCTTTTGTGCCGCTTTTTACGTCTTCTATCCAATTATTTATCTTTAGTTTCTCTGCTTTGCAAAACCTTTGTATCTCAAATCGCTGATTCTCAACTGTCTGTCTGTCTGTACTGACCCGTATATACCCGTAAACCATGTTATCCCCCTGTATTAAAGAAGGATAAAAAGGAAAAAATGTAAACCAATTACACTATGTGCAATTTTTTATATAATCGTATTCTCTTGCATTTTTGTTTTTTTTCTCGGGCGCGTTCAGCAAACGGCGTTTTTCCGAGAATAATGAAAAAATAGCGTAAAAAATGGTGTTTCTTTGTTTTTTTGCTGATTATTACATGGGGGGGGGGGGGGGGTATATAATATATTTAAGCCGAAATTGTTAAAAAAACGAGTATTTGACGGCTCTGTTTTTACAATTTTTACCATAATAAGCAGATAATACCATAAATTGTAAGATATTGCAATAGAGGGAGAAATGCCCTATTTTCAAGGTATTTTCGGGAATGTTTTTCATTTTTTTAAGGAGTTTAGTCAAGTAAACAAATACCCATTGTTTCATTGTAAAATACTACTTAAAAAACGTATCAAAATTGCGCCCCGCAGATCGAACAAGGTCTTTCAGCGTTTGCCTTATAAGTTTCCTCTTGGAGTCTTCCACAGAGTTCAGCGATCTGAATACGCGGCTTACCAATGACAGCCAAGAAGAATCAAGCTCTGAAACCGATTTAATGTCCGCCGCATTCAGAATGTGATAAAGCGCCTCTATAAAATCTTCGCGTTTTTCATTGTCAATGTTGGAAAGCCATTCACGCAGGGTGTTATTTATAAATTTGCTGGTAATGGTTGATTTTTCCACATGAACAAGATCGTTATACCCCACGTCCCATGAATAAAGGTTATGCTGCATAAAACCGCTTTCGTTGCTGTTAATAACGTTATATTCCGCTCCATGTTCCATAAACATACCGATAATCGACGACTGCGGAACAAAAGATTTTATTTTACTTTGAATCGCTTTATAACCGTCACTGCAAATAAACTCTTTGTTAAAACCGGGAGCGTCATTACTGTAAATAGTTGTTATGCGTTTTTGTATATTACTATTGCACTTGGAAGCCGCGTAAATTGCAAGGTTCCCCCCTTTGGAGTGTCCGCCGATACGAATGGGACCGTTAATCATTGGAGCCATTTTTTCAAGATAATTCACGGCGTCAAGCTGGGACGGAATTACGTCTAAAAAGCACATATTAAAGTCTTCCTTCCAGCCCAAAAGAGACGAATCCGTCCCTCGGTACGCCACAAAACAATGATCATCGCTTGTATAAATGCAAACCGCGGCAAATTGTATTTCGCAAGCCTCGTCAACATGATTCACATAACCGAACAACTGGCAGTCCCCGAACCGCTTGGAATTTCCAAGAGCTTCTATTAATTCGGCGTCTTCTTTGAAGATAGAAGATTGTTTAAAATCGGGCTGATGTAATTTCTCGTTATAAATCCTTACGGCAAGATCGACGCTGATTCCTTCTTCTTCCCCGGGACCGGGAACAATTCCGTCAAGAGTAAGGTACGCAATTTGAGAAAAAATAATATTATCCACCGGATTAAAAGGAGATACATTAAAATCCAAATCTCCGCGCCATTTTATATAGTCAAACATGCATGCCATACTTGTAAATATAACATAAAAAGAATAAACTTTCGATATTCAGCCACAGCAAATTTTCAAGGAGCTATATTTGGGCGATAAACTGTTTCCCACAGCCTCTGTCGAACCTGCGGCGCGCAGTTCCCCTATGGACACGCCCGTAGTTTTGCCTCTTGTGGATTGGAATAATAGACGTCTTTTTTCCCTGTTTTGGCCGTTAATTATCGAACAGCTTCTTATGGTAATGATGGGCATTGTGGACATGGTAATGGTCAGCTATGTCGGAGAGCATGCGGTATCGGGGATTTCGCTGGTTGAAAGCATAAATTTTCTTATGATTACGGCTTTTAACGCTATATCGACGGGCGGTTCCGTAGTCATAAGCCAATATTTGGGGCGTAAAGATGAAAAAAACTCCTGCGGTTCCGCTAAACAGTTAATTTATATAAGCGTAATTATTTCCGTAACTCTTATGATTTTTACAATATTCACGCGCCGCATGATGCTTAAAAGCATTTACGGCAATATCGCCGACGATGTAATGCGCTCGGCGGATATTTATTTTGTGTTTATAGCGATCTCGTATCCCTTCCTTGCCGTTTACACCGCCTCGGCGGCAATATTCAGAAGTATGGGAAACTCTAAAATCCCGATGCAAATAGTAATACTTATGAATATTTTAAACATAATAGGAAACTCTCTTTTTATCTATGTAATGAAATGGGGCGTAGCAGGCGCGGCGTTTTCTACGCTTATAGGACGTATTGTCGTGGCGGTTTTTCTGACTCGTCTTTTGATAAAAGACAAAACAAGAATCGTCAATTTATGCGGAATAACAAAAAATATAAAACTTGAGGGCGGAACAATTAAGCGAATACTCAATATCGGGATACCAAGCGGTCTTGAATCGTCAATGTTTCAGGTTGGGAAGATATTGGTTACAAGAATTTTTACGATATTCGGGACAGCCGCCATTGCGGCTAACGCCGTCGGCGCAACGATAAATTCCCTTGCGTTTATGCCGGGAAGCGGCTACGGCATGGGATTATTAATTGTTACGGGACAATGTATAGGAGCCGGAGACTATCTTGCGGCAAAAAGACACACAAAAAATATAGTTATACTCTCTTATATAACTTATTTAATAATTAACATATTTATATTTATTTTTATGAATCAAATAATCGGCTTTTTCAGTTTGTCGCAGGAAGCGCACAGATTGTGCGTATTGTTTTTAAAGATTCATTGCGTAACTTCCACGCTTTTTTGGTGTCCTTCTTTTGTAATCCCAAACGCCTTAAAAGCCGCCGGAGACGCGCGTTATGTCATGATTATCGCTATTCTTTCCATGTGGCTTATCAGGGTATGCTCCGCTTATCCTTTGTCGTTTACATTCAATTTCGGACCCGCAGGAGTTTATCTGGCAATGGGCGCGGACTTTCTTTTCCGGGGAATATTCTATACCAAACGCTGGCTCAGCAATAAATGGATAGAAAAAAAAGTAATTTAGGGGAAACTTATGAGAATTATTTCATGGAATGTAAACGGTATTCGCTCTGTAGAAAAAAAAGGCTTTTTTGAATGGCTTAAAAAAGAAGATGCCGATATTGTATGCCTTAACGAAACCAAAGCCGAGCCGGGACAGCTTTCTCCCATTTTTATAAATCCTGTCGGTACAAAATATTCTTCATACTGGGCAAGCGCCAAAAAAAAAGGATATTCGGGCGTAGCAATCTACACAAAAATAAAACCCGACGACGTACATTTTTTGGGCAAAGCCGAATTTGACGAAGAAGGGCGTGTTTTGGCTGCCGACTACAAGGATTTTACCTTAATAGCGGCGTATTTTCCCAATTCGCAGGACGAGGGAAGGCGGCTGGATTACAAGTTAAGATTTAACGACGCAATTTTAAAACTGTGCAATTCTATCGTAAAAAAGGGAAGACATTTTTTGCTGTGCGGCGATTACAATGTAGCGCATACTCCCATCGATCTCGCCCGCCCGAAGGCAAATGAAAAAAACGCAGGCTATCTGCCCGAAGAAAGGGCGTGGATGGATAAATTTCTCGCCGCCGGACACATTGACACTTTTCGTCATTTTCATCCCGATGAAAAAGACCATTATACATGGTGGTCATACATGGGTCAGGCGCGCGCAAAAAACATCGGGTGGAGAATTGATTATCACTGTGTAGACAAAGACTTTCTGCCTAGGGTAAAATCATCAATAATAAGACCTGAAATTGAAGGCTCTGACCATTGCCCTGTGGAGATTGAAATTGAATGAGAATAAAGTATAACGCGCCTACGGTACTGACTTTCTCTTTGTTATGCGCTTTAATTTTATTTTTGTCAGGCACGTTCTTTCCGAATCTTATTAAAAACTGGTTTTTAGTTCCGGGCAGAGAAGATTTTAATGCGGGGGATTTTAAAAACTGGGTTACAATTCTTACCCACGTTATGGGGCACGCTCACTGGGAACATTTAATCAGCAATTTAACTTTGATACTTTTAATAGGTCCCATGCTGGAAGAACGTTACGGTTCATCGTCTCTTTTATTCATGATACTTATTACGGCGCTTGTTACAGGAATTTTAAACGTACTTTTTTTTCCAAAAGGGCTTTTGGGAGCGTCGGGCGTAGTTTTTATGATGATACTTTTATCTTCGTTTACAAATTTTTCGCACGGCGAAATTCCGCTTACATTTATTCTTGTGTTAATTTTATATCTGGGCGTACAAATATTTAACCAAGAAGAAAGTAATATTTCTCATTTTGCGCATATTATCGGCGGTTTATGCGGAAGTTTCTTCGGTTTCTTCCGCGTTCCAAGGAGGTATTCATGAATAAAGAATTCATGCAATTCGACGTAGTACGGGACAACGCGATTAAACTCGCAAGTAAAATTTACAATGACGGATTCATTCCCGACGTAATCTATGTTTCACTTCGCGGCGGAGCGTACCTTGGCAATATCATCAGCGAATATTTTAAAGTTGTGCACAAGGGAGCGCACCCTGTTTACTATGCCGCCGTAGTAGCCCGCTCTTACACAGGCGTAGCGAAGTCGGACGAGGTTAAAGTTGACGGCTGGACATATTCGCCGGATTATCTGCGAGTAGGGGACAAAGTGCTGTTAATAGACGATATTTTCGATTCGGGAAAAACAATCAACCACCTGGCGAAAATTATTCTTGAAAAGGGAGTACCCCGAAGCGATCTTAAGATAGCGGTGCATGATTATAAATATTTTTACGATAAACCCGAACAGCTTCCAATCCAACCCGATTACTGGTGCAGAAAACACGACGTATCCGTAAAGGACGACGCCTACTGGATTCACTACATGAGCCATGAGTTAATGGGTTTAAAAGAAAAAGAACTGGAAGAAAATTATTATTCGCGCGACCCAAGCTTAAAAGACGCGCTTCATGTAATAACAGAGAACAATTGATGGTTTGCGGAATTGACGAGGCGGGACGAGGTCCTCTTGCCGGACCCGTCTGCGCCGCCGCTGTAATACTCGGCGAAGATTTTCCGCAAGAATTACGCAATTTGCTGAACGATTCTAAAAAACTGACGGAAGCTCGGCGCAAAGAAGCGCAAAAAGCAATCTGCGAAAGCGCGCTTGCTTGGGGCGTGGGCTGGGCAAGCCACACTGAAATAGACGACATAAACATTTTACAGGCAAGTCTTTTGGCGATGAAGCGCGCATTTGAAGAAATGAGCAAAAAACTCTCTTCTCCCCTGCCAGCGGATTTATCGGTTATCATAGACGGGCTCTATGCGCCGGACATAAACGCCGCATGTACTCCAATGGTAAAAGCCGACGCGAAAGTTCACGAAGTAATGGCGGCATCAATCCTTGCCAAAACAGCGCGAGACAGCCGCATGGACGAAATGGCTCTGCTCTACCCTCAATACGGTTATGAAAAACACAAAGGCTATCCCACAAAAGCGCACCGTGA
>Ga0268262_10000965_pt1 | contig 37075 bp, 27 predicted proteins | sample TergutNc150P3_FD_190354 | JGI IMG/M metagenome (GOLD analysis project Ga0268262, IMG submission 190354) | Nasutitermes corniger P3 segment gut microbial community from laboratory colony in Florida, USA - Nc150 P3 (SPAdes) (version 2) | ecosystem: Host-associated > Arthropoda: Insects >...
AAAATGAAGCGAGCCGCCAAGCGGGAGCGCTGGAATTGCGCTGGATGCATAAACCCCCGCCCTGCGGTGGGTTAACTGCACCTCCACAAGGCGGGGAGCGGAACGGAGCGCAGGCGAAGCATGCCGATGTGTTACGATTCTCAAGTCAATTGACTATAGAATCACGCACAACGAGCCAGTAGAATCAGCGCACTCCACCCCCCGGCACTAAACCAGTCAAGCTACTGGGCCGCGAACCCGAGGGCGAAAGATACGCGCCGGGTGAATGGTCTCTCGCCTCGTTGATTTTGAATTGGCGTGCCCCCTATTTCACGGCAAAAACGCAAACAGCAATTGCCGATTGGCCCTTATCCTGCCAGATTCAGCCTCTATTATTTTTTGTTCCCGCAGGTATTCAATGTCGCGCCTGATCGTCTTTTGTGTAACTCCAGAGTAGTCACGGGCTAGGCTGGGGGAAAGGTCTGGGACGCTGCTGATTTCGATCCATCTGTCTATTTTGCCAACGGCCAGCGCCAGTCTTCGCTGACGCATTTTGGATTCGGATTTGATGTCGCCAAAAAATTCGTGGACATAGTTTTCCCAAACGACTTCCCACTGCTGTTCCCATATTTCTCCAAGCTGTCTGTGCAGGCCCTCAACAAAGCCATTTATGGCATAGGCTATGAATGGCAATATGTCTCCCCCCGATTTGCTTGCCAAATCCAATTGCCTATAGTACTCCGGCCTTGTCTGGTTGTAGTGGTTGCTCAACAGGTGCGCCGCTGGGGAGGGTATGCCGGCCGCAAGCAGTATGTGCAATTCCAATAGCCTGGCGGTGCGGCCATTGCCATCGCCGAATGGATGGATCCATGCCAAATAGACATGGGCGATGATGGACTTCAATATTGCAAAAACCTTTTCGCCGCACATGGGCCATGACTTCGGGGGCTGGAAGTCGGACCCATTCAACCAGCCACAAAGCCTATCAAGCAGATACTGGCAATCTTCTGCATTAACCGCCCTATAGACCCTTCCAACGACAGCCTGGTGCGTCCTCAAAACGCCTGGCAATATGCCATCTCCCAATTGAAGGTTTTTTAACGCCGCGCTGTTGTAGCCGCGAATCAAGGTTGAAGATATTTGGCCCAATGTGTTGGTCTTTATCCTATGCAGAATTGCATTGAAAGCATCTAAAATGTTTTCCACTTCCTCTTGCTGATATTTCAAGGAGCCTGAAATCTTCAAACTGCCCTCTATGATCTCCAGCACCTGTTCTTCCGAAAGCGTGTTGCCCTCAATTGCTGTGGTGGCAGCGATTCCCTTGGCAAGGTAAACCCGGTGTATCTTTTCGGCGGTGCTTGGGCGCAGCGGGACACGCGCAAGGTGATCGCACTTGCTGGTCGCCTCGCCGAGCAGTATCCACAGTCTTGGGTCTGCCTTGCTGAGGTCGCAGGAAAATTTGATCCAAGGGTGCGTACTCTCATATTGCCGCATTGATGTCTCCGCCTATGTCCGTGTTCATGTCCGCGTTTATGTCCATCTGATATACTTATTATTCAATGAATTTTTTGATTTTTCAAGAAAAAATGTCCAGACAAATGTCCGGCGTTACGTCCAACGCAATGGCTTAACAAGTGAAGGCTGGACTTAAATCATTTTCATGGTTGATTTGCAATGGCATCAATTGGCTTTTGAGCCCACCATTCCGCTCAGCGGGCTGCTGGCTGAGGCATAGACGCGCTTTGGCATGCGGCCCGATTCGTAGGCTAGGCGCCCTGCCCTGACTGCCAGATACATGGCTTCGGCCATGAGCGCGGGCTGGCCGGCCTCGGCCACGGCTGTGTTGAGAAGCACTGCGTCCGCGCCAAACTCCATGGCTATCGCGGCGTCGCTGGCCGTGCCCACTCCAGCATCTACAATCATCGGCAGTTTGTAGCTTTCGCATATTTCCTTGATGATCATCAAAACGTATGGGTTCTGCACCCCCAGCCCCGACCCTATTGCGCTGCCCAGCGGCATTATGGCATGGACGCCAAGGTCGCAGAGCTTTTTGGCCAAGATGGGGTCTGAGTTGATGTAGGGCAAAACGATGAAGCCATCCTTTATCAGTTCGGCACAGGCCAGCAGGGTTTCTTCGCCGTCGGGGTACAGGCTCTTTTGGTCGCCCAGCACCTCGACTTTGATCCAAGGGTTGTCTAGGGCCTCCCTGGCCAGCCTAGCAACTCGCAGTGTCTCATCTCTGGTGAAGCACCCGGCGGTGTTGGGCAGCAGGTGGATTTCCTTTGGGATCCAGTTGAGGATATTGTCCTCGCCGCTGGCGCCAAGGTCAAAGCGCCTAACGGCAAGCGTGACCATCTCGGACTTGGCGGCTAGGTAGGCAGCCTTCATCGTCGCAAAGTCCTTGTACTTGCCCGTGCCAAGAACAAGGCGGTTTTCAAACTGCTTTCCTGCGATGATAAGTGGGGCGGTCATGTTTCACCTCGTGATTGATAGTTGAACCTCTTGCAAATTTCTGATTCTTTGCGGCAATAAGGCTACGTTCAGCATATTGACAATTGAGGCATTTGCAAAACCTCCAAATTTTTTCTTGCAGCCGAATGACAATCCCATCGCGCCGATTGGGTGCCACGCTGGATTATTCGCTCGGCGCGTATCTTTCGTTCTCGGGTTCATGGTTGCGGCAACTTCTCGGTATCCTGCGCTGCGCTTGGATACGCGAGACATCCTCCGTTGGCCTTTGATAGCGCGTTGGTCGGCAATTCCGCCAAAGGCACTTTCCCTTGGTTCGGCACCATTTTGCCTCATTCCACGCCGGTTAGTGGAGCCCTTGCATCCTATAAACTGGGGGGCTCCCTTACCGTCGTCGCTCGCAACTTCTCGGTATCCTGCGCTTACGCTCCGAATATGCGAGACTCCAACGCGGGCCGTTGCAACACATTGACAAATTTTGGCGGCATTGGCGTTTTGTTTTCGCTCGACTTCGTTCTCGCGCCGCCCCGGTCGCCCCCCAGACCCCCGCCGTCCTATCGGACGGCCTCTTCGATGGGCGCGAAATAGTGGGGAGATGGCTTCGTTCAGCAGCGACTTCGATGGGCGCGAGGTTGGTTTTGTTGAAGGCGCGGGCATCACTCCAGCCCCAAGCCTGGCTGCGATGGCTTCGCGGCCTTTTCTGCTTCTGGGGCGGCAGCTTCTTGGCCAGAGGCATTGTCGGCATCCTCTTCTTCGTCCAGCGCCTGGGCGGCTGCGTCTATCTTTGCTATGGCTACCACTTTGTCTTGGTCGCTGGCCAAGTTGAGCAGGCGGACGCCTTGGGCGGCCCTGCCAGTTTTTCTCACTTCGTCTATGGCGAACCTGATGACCATGCCCTCTTGGCTTATCAGCAGGCAGCCTTCGCCGGGCTTGACCAGCACGGAGCCAGTGACTAGGCCGTTGCGGACGCCTGCGCGGATGTTTATCACGCCCGTGCCTCCACGGCTCTGCAGGCGGTAGTCTTGCAACAGGCTTCTCTTGCCGTACCCCTTTTCGGTGACGGTGAGCAGCATGCCGTATTCGGCGGTGGCCTCGTCTGCCTCTTGGCCCTCCGGCAGGTCGGGCAGGGGGTCAATCACTTCCATGTCAACTATCTTGTCGCCAGCTCCCAGCTTCATGCCGCGCACGCCCGTCGCAGTGCGGCCCATGGCGCGGACGCCATCTTCTGGGAAGCGGATGGCCTTGCCGTGGGCGCTTACTAGGACGCACTGCTGCTGGCCCGTTGAGGTCGCCACGGCCACAAGGCTATTGTCGGGGTCAATGTTGAGCGCGATGATGCCATTGGATCTGATGTTTGAGTATGCGGCGAGGCTGGTCTTTTTGACCGTGCCATCTGCGGTGGCAAAGACTAGGTTGTGGTGATCTGGGAACTCCCTCAGCGCCATCAGGGTGACCACGCGCTCGGAATCCTTTAGGCTGACTAGGTTCTTTATGTGCTTGCCTCGGTTGGCCGCCCCCGACTCTGGTATGTCATATACCTTGATGGCATAGACGTAGCCCCTGTCGGTAAAGACCATCAAGGTGTCGTGCGCCTTGGTGAGGAACAACTGCTCCACAAAGTCCTCGTCCTTTGTCTTCATGCCCAGCTTGCCCTTGCCCCCGCGCTTCTGGCGGCGGTAGGCGGACAGTTCGGTGCGCTTGATGTAGCCGGCCTTGGAGAGCGTGACCACCATCGGGTCATCGGGCACTACGTCCTCCATTTTTATTTCGCCGCTGATGCCGACGATCTCTGTCCTCCTGGGATTGCCGAACTGTTCTGCCATGCTTTGGATCTCTCCGCGTATGACGGACATCAGCAGCGCATCATCGCTGAGTATGGCCTTTAGCCGCGCTATCTCTGCCTCTACCGCAGCCAGCTCTTCCAAAATCTTTTCCCGCTCCAGCCCTGTGAGGCGCTGCAGGCGCATGTCCAAGATGGCCGCGGCCTGCTTGTCGCTAAGGCCGAATTTGGACGAAAGCCCCGACTTGGCGTCCTCTGGCGTTTTTGAGGCGCGGATCAGTTTGATCACGGCGTCCAAGTTGTCGAGGGCGATCTTGAGGCCCAGCAATATGTGGTGGCGTTCCTCTGCCTTTCGCAGCTGGAACATAGTCCGCCTTGTGACCACCTCGCGGCGGAAGCCCAAAAATTCGGACAGTATCTCTTTTAGCGTGCAGATTCTGGGCTGCCCATTCACGATGCAGAGCATGGTTATTGAAAAGCTGTTCTGTAGCTGCGTCTGATGGAATAGCTGATTCAGAACTATGTCGGATGGCTCATTTTTTTTCAGCTCCACGACAAGGCGCATGCCCTCACGGTCGCTTTCGTCCCGCAGGTCTGCGATGCCCTCCAGCTTTTTCTCGCTAACTAGGTCGGCTATTTTTTCTGTCAGGTTCGCCTTGTTCACTTGGTAGGGCAGCTCGGTGAACACTAGCTGCTCGACTTCGCCCTTGTTTTTTACCCTGACCGTTTCTATATGGGACTTGGCGCGGACGAGGCACCTTCCGCGGCCCGTCCGGTATGCGTCCATCACCCCTTCGGTGCCAAGCATGAGGCCGCCACCCGGAAAGTCTGGCCCGTGTATGTGGGCCATCAGGCCAGATAGCTCGACGTCAGGGTTGTCTATGAGAGCAACCAGTGCATCGCAGCACTCTTTGAGGTTGTGCGGGGGGATGGAAGTAGCCATCCCAACGGCTATGCCCTGGCTACCGTTTATCAGCAAGTTGGGCACCCTGACGGGCAGGGCAAGGGGTTCCAATAGGCTGTCATCGTAATTGGGGCCAAAGTCAACAGTGTCCTGCTCGATGTCCTCCATCATGGCGGAGCCGATGCGGCTCAGGCGCGCCTCTGTGTAACGCATGGCCGCAGGGCTGTCGCCATCCACAGAGCCAAAGTTCCCTTGGCCATCTACAAGGACGTGGCGCATAGAGAAGGGCTGCGCCATCCTCACCATAGTGTCGTAGATAGCTGCATCTCCGTGTGGGTGGTATTTACCCATCACCTCGCCGACCGTGCGGGCGGATTTTTTGTAGGCCCGGTTCCATTCGTTGCCCGTTTCCTTCATCGCGTACAGTACACGGCGGTGTACTGGCTTGAGTCCGTCCCTCACATCGGGGAGCGCCCGCCCGACAATGACGCTCATCGCGTAGTCCAAATAGGACTTCCGCATTTCCTTTTCAATTTCAATCGGTTCTATTCGCTGGGGTTTTGGTACTTGTTCCACGTGGAACCTCAAACTTTGTTACACATCAATGTTTTCCGCCAAAAGGGCATTGTCTTCTATGAACCGTCGCCTTGGTTCCACCGCATCGCCCATCAGCACGGTAAAAATTTCATCGGCCTCTACTGCATCGTCCACCCGCACTTGGAGCAGCGTCCGGCGGCTGGGATCCATGGTGGTCTCCCAAAGCTGCTCGGGGTTCATCTCGCCCAGCCCTTTGTACCTCTGAATGGACACGCCTCGCTTGCCTTCCTCCAAGACTGCGGCCAGCATGTCTTCTGGATGGCTGAACGCCATCTCTTTTGCCGTCATCTTGGGCGCTTCCTCATCGCCTTCTTCTTGCGGGATGGCTTTTTTTTGGGCCGAGCGCGACAGAGTCAGCTCGCCGCCATAAAATGGGGCCAGCTCTTTGCGAAGCGCCGCCAGCCGACGGAATTCGCCCCAGTGCGCGACAGAAGAATCAATCCGCAGGGTTATGGGGCGGGAAAGGTGAACCCTCACCAGTCTTATTGCATGAGAGGCGGGGACTGTGCCATTTTCGTCCGAGACTTCTTCCGTGCTTTCAACAGCGCATGTACCCATGCTGCGCTCTGTCAGGTACCCGGCCAGCGCCTCTGCGGACTCTCTGGACTTGAAGCACCTTGGCTCCAGAAACCCATCAGCCAGCAGCGCATCGGTTAGCTCTTTGGCGTAGCCGCGGCGTTCCAGTTTGCTGTAGAGGTGTTTAACTTCGCCCAGTTTTTTTAGCTTGGTCACTAGCGCGCTGCCCGTTATTTTTTGTTTGTCGGGCAAGACAAGGCTCCAGCCGTCCAAGGCGCGGCCAAAAAGGAACTCTTCCAAGCTGCGCTCGTCTTTGAGGTATTGCTCCTGCTTGCCCTTCTTGACTTTGTAAAGGGGCGGCTGGGCGATGTACACGTTGCCCCTCAGTACCAGCTCCGGTGCCTGCCTGTAGAAGAACGTGAGAAGCAGGGTGCGTATGTGGCTGCCGTCCACATCGGCGTCTGTCATCAGCACTATCTTGTGGTAGCGCAGGTTCTCTATCTTGAAGTCGTCAGGGCCTATGCTAGTCCCCAGCGCCTGAATGAGAAGGCGCAGCTCGCCTTGGCCTAAGATTTTGTCGAATCGGGCTTTTTCAACGTTGAGTACCTTGCCCTTGAGGGGCAGGATCGCCTGCGTCCGCCTGTCGCGGCCCTGCTTGGCCGAGCCTCCGGCGGAATCTCCCTCCACCAAGAAAATTTCTGAAAGCGCGGGATCCTTTTCTTGGCAGTCGGCCAATTTGCCAGGCAGTCCGGCGGACTCCAGCGCACCTTTTCGCCTAGTCAGCTCCCTGGCCCTCCTAGCGGCCTCCCTAGCCCTAGCCGCCTCTATCGCCTTTTCGAGTATGATCTTTGCTTCCCTTGGGTTTTCCTCGAAAAAATTGTTGAGGCGCTCATAGACCACCGTTTGGGTGATGCCCTTGACTTCAGAGGACACCAGCTTGTCTTTTGTCTGGCTGCTGAATTTAGGATCGGGTACCTTGACGGAGATGACCGCCGTCAGGCCCTCCCTCACGTCCTCGCCGGAAAGCGTCACCTTGTGCGACTTAAGCAAATTGTTTTTTTCGGCGTATTGGTTGATCATCCGCGTCATGGCCGCACGGAATCCTTCTAGGTGGGCCCCGCCATCCCGGTTGCGGATATTGTTGGTGAAGCAGTACAGCGTTTCTTGGTAGCTATCGTTCCACTGTAGGCTGACTTCTACGCCAACGTCTTGTCTAGTGTCTTCTATGTGTATGGGCGGCTTGTGGAGGGCGGTCTTGTTGCGATTCAGGTGTTCTACAAAGGCATCTATACCGCCTGAGCTAAGAAAATCGTTGCTTTCGCCGCTGCGCTCATCGTTTATTACGATGTGGACTCCCTTGTTGAGGAAGCTGAGCTCGCGCAGGCGCTGGGTGAGCAGGTCGAAGTTGAACTCCAATTTGTCGTTGAAAATTTCATGGTCTGGCAAAAACTTTACCCTAGTGCCGCGCTTGGTGGTCGGCCCAACAACTGCCAGCGGCGCGTCCGCTTTCCCCCGCGTAAAGGAGATGAAGTGTTCTTGCCCGTCTCGCCAAATGGTCAGCCACAATTTCTCTGAAAGCGCATTGACGCAGGAAACGCCAACGCCGTGCAGGCCGCCGGAGATTTTGTATGAGTTGTCGTCGAACTTGCCGCCTGCGTGCAGAACTGTCATTATCACTTCTGCCGCACTGCGCCCCTCTTCTTTGTGAATGTCCGTTGGGATGCCGCGGCCGTTGTCGTCCACGGAACACGTCCCATCGCTGTGCAGGGTGACATCAACCCTAGTGCAGTGGCCCGCCAAGGCCTCGTCAATGGCGTTGTCAACGACCTCGAAGACCATGTGGTGGAGACCGCTCCCATCGTCTGTGTCGCCGATGTACATGCCAGGGCGCTTACGCACGGCCTCTAGATCTTTTAGTACTGTAATGTTGTCGGCTGTGTAATCGGTGGGCTGTGCTGGTTCGTTAGTGGCTGTTGCTTTGGACATCAATTCTCGCAAATCGTACTTGGGTCTTCATGGTCTGTTTGGGGCTTCGCTAGTCTCTAAAGTTTGACAGGCATGAGGATATATTTGAATGACAGGTCTTTGAGGCTCGGGCTAGTGAAAACTCCAGATGCGACATCGTCTTTGTAGTGGTATTCGACTTCCTCGCCTTGGATCCTGTCCAGTAGCTCTATCAGGTAATCAATGTTGAATGCCAGCTCCAAGGGTTTGTCGTCTTTGTCCGGGCCGCTGTAGTTCAGCGTGGCTTGGTTGATTCCTTCATCTGGATGCTGGATTTGGACTTTGAGGGTCGGATATTCAAAGATCAGGCGTACATTCTTGTTGTAGTCGTCTTTCTTTAGGCCAACGAACCGCAGCCTTTTGCTGAACTCTTCTTTGTCAACCACCACCTTTAGCGGCAGGGCGCCTGGTGAGCTGGGCAAGACCTTTTCATAGCCCGGATAGTTGGCAGTGACCCTTCTGGTGCTGAACTTGAGGTTCTGCTGACTCAAAAACAGGCTGCGGTCATCCCACGAAAGCTCGATTGCGCTGTCATCGTCGAATGCCCCGGCCACCAAGTCCATGGAACGCTTTGGCACTATGATCCTTGCTTCGCTGTCCAAGCCTGTTGCCAAGGTAAGTTCCGCAACCGCCAGCCTAAAGCCATCTGTTGACACTATCCTGACAAAGTCCTTGGTGAGGTGCAGGAGTACCCCCGACAGAGCTGGTTTTGTCGCGTCCTTGCTTATGGCTAGCCCGCCGAGCACCAGCGCTTTTTTGAATAGCGCCGTCGGCACCTCAACAACTTTGCAAGAGGGGTCTGCTTTGGGCAATTCGGGAAAACCCTCGGAGTTTTGCACATTGTGTTCGGAATTGAACCCCTTGGCCTTAAGCCACATGCGGTTTCCATCGTTGGGCCAGTCCAGAGTAAGAATGCCTTCTGGATACACCTTTACGGTTTCGACCAATTTTTTGCCCGGCACGGCCACTTGCTTTGACCCCGAGCTTTCCACCGGAAGCTTTGCTTCAAAGGCCAGCTCTGTGTCGGTGGCCTTTACAGTCATTTCTTGATCGGATATGTCCATGACAATGTGCTGCAAAATTGGCAATGTCACTCGCTTTTCGAGGGCGTGCCTCAGCACTCCCAGTACTCTGTCCAATCTCTCTTTTGAAACCTGTACTTGAAAATTCATATTTCACCTTGATGATGATAATAGGGCAAAGATGCTGTGCAAAAATCCCTCAGCACTTTATTTTACCTTGAAAACGGAAACAAGTATAGCCTGTTGAAAAGCTGCTGATCGCTGTTGAAAAGCCATTCACGGGGCGTGTTGCCGGGGGTTTCCACACAAAAGAGGCTGTCGTCCGCGCAAAAATGTGCAAATCTTTCTGTTCCATTATTTTTCAGCCTATTCCATTCAAGAGTCCTTGGATTTCTCTGTGGAAATCCGAATCTCTCTGCATCCGCTTTTTTACGGAATCAATGGCGTTCATGACAGTGCTGTGATGCATGTTGTTGAACACTCTGCCTATTTCTGCATAGGAAGCCGTTGTCAGCTCCCTGGCCAAATACATCGCTATTTGTCTTGGCAGGAGTATTTCTTTTTGCCTGGACTTCTTCTTCGTCAGATCGCTTAGGGACAGCTTGTAGTGGTCGGCGACCGCTTCGCAAATCTTTTCTATGGAAACCGATGCAGTCGGCTCGTTCCCCGTGGCTCCCCTGTAGGCTTCCTGCGCGACTGCGAGTGATACTTCTGTCCCCAAGAAATCGGCTTGGAACAGGGTGCGCTTCAGTAGCCCTTGAAGCTCTCTCACGCTTCCCTTTGCCTTGTTAGCGATGAATGTGAGCACATCCTCTGGCACAGGCGGATAGCCGTAGAGTGAAGGGTCTTCCAGCTTTTTCTTTAGAATGGCTATCCTAGTTTCAAATTCGGGCGGATGGACGTCAACGGTCAGGCCGCCCTTGCACCTTGTCAACAACCGCTGGTGAAGCCCCTCGAGCTGGCTGGGAGACCTATCGGACGTGATGACTATTTGCTTTCCGTGCTGGAGCATATAGTCAAAGATATAAAAAATTTCTTCCTGAGTGCGCGCCATGGTTGGCGTTAGCGTCTGAATGTCGTCAAAGAGCAATAGGTTCTTGGATTGGTATTTTTGCCTGAGAGGCTCGGTGTTGTTGGCTTTGATGGCACCCGTGAGTTCGTGCAGGAAAGTCTCCACTTTCAGGTAAGCCATCTGTATGTGCGGATGCTTGGCCACGAGGCCCTTCCCGATGCCGATCATTAAGTGCGTCTTCCCGAGGCCGCTGCCCCCATAGACGAACAATAAATTTGTGTCGTATGAGAGATTGGTGCGCCCGTAGTTTTCGATGATGCTTACAGCCGCAGAGAAGGCCATGTTGCTGTTTGGACCCACAACAAAATTTTCGAGCGTGTACGACTCGAAGCCCTTTGGCAGAGAATATGGCTCGCTTGATGGAGATGGCTGAGCTTGAAAGTTTATGTGCTTTTCAGTCGCCTCTTCCTTTGGCTTGGCACCGCCGGTTGAAAACGTCAGCTTCAAATTCGGCAAATCCATGAGGGCCAGCGCGTCATAGAACTCATCTGCCATTTGCTCTTCCAGCCATAGCTTGGTAGATAGGTCGGGCGTTTGGATCCACAGTGCATCGCCATCGAAAGCAATGGGTTTGCATGGCATCACCCAGTCCCTGAAGGGCCTGTCTGGAAGCCGTCGGGCCAAGTCTTGGCACAAGCGCCCCCAAATGTCCTGAGCTGTGTGGAGTGTCATGGTTCTAACGGGAATAGAAATCTTGGCTTTTTTCTGAGTGTTCTTGGGCGGCATCGGGATGGCCCCGCTTCCGTTTTCCACATCTGGCACTTTGGTTGGCGGAAGCCCCGAGCGCGGAAATTAATAGTATCCCCTAGCTTGGCCAGGTTTGCAATCTTGCAATTTGCTCTTATGGCAAGCTATGGGCAAAAAGAATTGGCACCAGAAAACGCAATTTTTTGATGAAAAATGTGCTATTCTAGGGTAGAATCACAGATTCGCCCCCGCCCCAAAAGTGGCGGCTGAAAGGATCAAGCAATGAAGCGCACATTCCAGCCAAACAATCGCCGCCGAGCCAAGACCCACGGCTTTTTGACCCGCATGAAGACAAAGAGTGGCCGACTGGTGCTAAAAAGGCGCCGCGCAAAAGGCCGGCACGTCCTTGCGCTATAGGCCCGCAGGCCGATGCGAGTCGCTGGGCGCTTTAGCGTCGTCCGGCAAAAGGATCGTGTAGTCCCCGCCGCGCCGCGCAGGCCACGGCCTTCCGTGTGCGGCCCCTTGGACATCAAGGTTTTTTGGCTGGGCCAGGACACTAGGTCTTTGCCCCCGCCCCTCTTCTTGGTGAGCGCTCCCCGCAAAACTGGCTCCGCCGTGGAGAGGAACACATTCAGGCGTAGGGCGAGGATGGCATTTTTGGAAGCTCTGCGTAAAATGCCAGCCGAAGCCGCTACCAACTTCGCCGTTTCCGTGAGGCCAACGCGAGGTAGCACCAGCGGGTGCAGGGTAGGGTACCGGGAAATTGTCAATTTGATAGAGCATTCACTGAGCCTTCTGGGGCCCCCATGAACAACAACAAGAACCTCATTGCATTTGTGCTTTGCAGCGCGGCGCTGCTCTTTGCTTACTCTTGGTTGACCAAGAAGTACATGCCGCCCCCCCAAGACGCCGGTCCCGCTGCCATTTCCGCGCCCGAAGCCCCGCCCGCGCCGCCGCCCAGCACCCCAACGAGCGTTCCAAGCCCCGCCCCGCAAATTGCCGCAAGCGAGGCAGCAGCGTCCATAGACAGGCGGGCCACCTTTGTGGCCGCTGGCGATTTGCTGGAACTAACTTGGAGGCAGCACGACGGCGCGTTGCTCCAAGCGGTTTGGAAGCAGGACGGTACCCAATTTTTTCCCGCAGAGGCAATTGGCGCTGACGGCAGGCTGGCCTCTGCCGATTTTTTGGGCATCGGCGGACTTTCGGGCGCGGCCTTTCCCGACAGGCCAGAGGTGACTGACAATGAAGATGGGCTGCTGGTGGCATTCTCTGGGCCCAGCGGCGACAGGCTGACGTATTTTTTGCCCAAGGGCAGCCACATTTTGGACGTAGAGTGGCATTCGCCAAACATGAAAAGCATGTACGCCATCCGCAGCCTGTTGGATCTCCCGCTCGCCGATGACATGTCTGGCAAGCAGTACAGAACCAATCCATTCCAAGGGCTAAACAGCGGGCGGGTCTTCTCGCTAGAGGAAAAAACAATCCATGCGGTCACTTGGGACAAGATGCTCACAGACCCTTGGTTCATGTTTCTGGGGCGCAGGCGCAAAGAGCTTCCCCCAAGTGCCTCCCGAGTTGGCATGGACGCGGGCATAGAGGCTTCCAAGAGGCAGACCACCCACTACTTTGCCGCTATCTGGGACTTGGGCCAGGCGCCGCTCAGGGACACAGCAACGGCCCCCGGCTATCATTCATTCCCCGGACCCGATGGCCGCGGGCTGGCCAGGCTTTACTTGGGCCCCAAGCAGAACGAGTACCTTTCGGCGTTCCACCCCGAAGGGCAGCCAGACAAAGGCAAAGTTTTCTTGCAGGTCATGGATTTTGGCTTTTTTGGCCTAATCGCCAAGTTCTTTTTCTTGGTGCTGAAGCTCATTCAAAAATACATCCCCAACTGGGGCTGGGCGCTGGTGGTATTTGGCCTATTGATCAGGGCTTCGCTCTGGTCCTTGAACACCAAGACCACCGTGGGGATGCTGCGGCAGAAAGACCTAGAGCCATACCAAAAACAGATTCAGGCCAAGTATGCCAAATACGGCAGCGACATGGCCAAAAAAGCGGAAATGCAAAAGGAGCTAATGGCCTTTTACAAAAAGAATGGACACAACCCAATGGGCGGCTGCTGGCCGATGCTAGTCCAGATGCCCGTCTTTATGGCGCTGTGGTCAATGCTCCAAAATGTCTTTGAGCTTAGGCACGCCCCGTGGATATTTTGGATCAAGGATTTGTCAAACGCGGATCCATATTACATTCTCCCCGCTTTATTGGTCGGATCCATGATCATCCAACAGGCGGCCACGCCCTCCACGGGAGACCCCCAGCAGCGTAAGATGATGATGGTCATGATGCCCGCCATAATGGGCTTCATCTTTGCCTCGCTGCCTGCGGGCCTAAACTTATACTACCTAATGTTCAACATTGTCGGGATGGCGCAGTTCTGGGTTCTGAAGCTCAAGTACAAGCCCCAGCCGGTAGTCATTTGAGGCGTTTATGAGGAACCGAACACCCCTTGATGAAGTGCCCAACCTAACCGAAAAATGGTGTTCCATGCTTGGTTTGGACATAGAGGCGGCTTTTGAGCCGTCCAGCAATGAGCTGCTGTTCCCGAACCGGCTGTCGCTTTCGGGGCAGGACTCGTCTCTTCTGCTGGCAGGCAAGCCGCAGGCGCTGGACGCGCTCCAGTTTCTTTTGCACGAGGCGCAGGGCGAAAAAGAGGAGTCAAAGCTGGTCTATCTCGACGTGCAGGGCATTAGGCTTTTTAGGATGCGCGAGCTTGTCGCAATGGCCAGTCTGGCGGCCAAAAAGGCGAGGGTCAATGGCAGCTTTGTATTTTCTTCCCTCACCCCCAAGGAGCGCAGGTGGGTACACCTGACCATCGGCAGCGAGCCCGACTTGGAGACCGCCAGCGAAGGCACCGGTGCGCTCAAGAGCCTAAAGGTGTCGCGCAGGGCCTAGCAGCGATGGAGCCAATATGTGCGCCCGCGACGCCGCTGCTAAGGTCGTCCATTGCGGTGATAAGGGCATCGGGGGATGGCTTGGGCGGGATCATAGGGCAGCTACTGGAACTGCCGGAGCCCAGGCGGGCCGAGTTGCGCCAATTGAAGTGGGACGGGTTTTCGGAGCGGGCGCTGGTTCTGTATTTCCCTTCCCCGAAATCCTATACAGGCGAGGACGTGGTGGAGTTCCATATCCACGGCAATCCCCTGCTGGTGGCGCGGCTGATGGAGCGCTTGGGCCAACTTGGCATCCGCTTGGCCAAGCCGGGCGAATTTACCAAGCGGGCCCTTTTGAACGGCAAGCAGAGCCTTTTGGACGTCGAAGCCCTAAAGGATTTGATGGACGCTGCCACCGATGCCCAGTTGCGCCAAGCCCAAGCGCGGTCTGGGGGGGTTCCAGCATGGGTCGTACAATCAAGGGCAAAAATCGCCTCTTTGGTAGCCAGCATCGAAGCCTGCATCGACTATGGCGAAGACGAGGGCATGTCTTTTGATGTGCGCGGTCTCAGAGAAGAAGCGAAAGTGCTTGCCGCAACGTTCCACGTGGAACAAAAGCGCTCGGCTTCTGCCCGCTGGCTCAGGGACGGGATAAAGATAGCGATAGCGGGAAGGCCCAATGCAGGGAAAAGCACGTTGTTCAACGCACTGGCCAACGAAGACAGGGCGATAGTCTCCGAGGGGCCAGGCACCACTAGGGACATTTTGGAAGCAAGGTGCGAGTGGGCTGGGTTGCCATTGCTGCTATTCGACATGGCGGGCATTAGGGAGACCTGCGACCCCGTTGAGAAGAAAGGCATTGCCAAGATAGCCCCCGTACTGCAAGAGGCAGACATGATCCTGCACTTGATTCCAGCCACGGATGACCGTCCAGACCCAGAAATGATGAGCCACCTAAGTCCGTATTCCGGGAAAACATTGACAGTCCGCAACCAATGCGATCTAGCCCAAGCCGAGGGAATCTGCATATCCGCCAAGAACGGGATTCTTGGCCCGCTAGAGGACGCTCTAAGGCAGCACTTTTTGGGCGAGTTTTCGCCAGATGCCTGTCTGGGCGCTCTTGCGACCGAGCGGCAGAGGGAGCTATTGGCGGATCTGTCCAGCCAGATGGAATTGCTGGCGGGCTTACCTGATGGTACCCCGCTCGAACTTCCCGCCAGCCTTCTCCAAGGGGCCCTTGGGCTCTTTGCTAGGCTGACTGGCGAAGACAGGGCGGGCCTGTCCTTGGACGCCATGTTTTCAGAGTTTTGTTTGGGGAAGTGATATAGTCCCCGCACTTCAAAACCAGAACAAGATGAACCCGTGAATAGGTGTTCAATGAGCCAACCAGCTTGTCCCGAGGAGGGCGCGAATGCGCTAGACTGCGCCGAAAATGGAGCGAGCCGCCAACTAGGGGCTCCGAAAGTAGCTTGGAAGCGCAGACTTGTGCCCCGCAATGAATTTACCGCACTCTTCCAAAAGGCGGGGAGCTGAATGGAAGGCGCAGGCGAAGCACGCCAATCTGTACCGATGGTCAAGGGCGTTGACTATACTGTATATACAGCCCAAGCTAATTCACCCAAATCGTGCCTTCCAGATTTCTGGCTTCCTCCAGAAGTTCCTCGGATTCATCGTGGCGGCCCATCTCTTCCAATAGCGCCGCCAAGTCGAGCCGTAAGCCCTTGCTGTCAATCGGCGGGAAGCCAGGGGCGGCTATGCCGACGCGCAGCCAATTGGCGGCGGACTCAACGTCCCCCTTCATCTTTTCGCACATAGCCAGCATCGAGCAGCAATCCAACGTGCGCTCCGGGTCAACCATCGCCTTTTTGAACTCTTCTATGGCCGGGTCGGCCAGCATCATTTCTTTGTAGGCGATTCCAAGGTTGTAGTGGGTGTCGTAGTCGTCGCCCTCCACCATTGCCGCTACTCCGTCCCTAAAGGCGTTGAACAGATCCTCAGCGGTCTGCGTCGCTTCGGCGGCCTTGGTGTCGTCATTTAGCACTTCGGCACTTTGGGCTGGGCCCAGCATATCGGAGAGGTCGAGTGAAGAAGCAAGGTCTTTTTCTTTTGGCTCGGAGTGCTGACGCATTTTTATCTTTTCTTCGGCGATCTCCAGCCTGTTCGTCAGTTCTTGGCTGTCTGGGAAAATTGCGAGGTTGCGCTCTATTTCGGCCTTTGCTTCAAGCGGGCTTCCAAAGCCCAGTTGGAAGTCAATGGAACTCAGCGCTTGGTTTAGCTCGGCCTGATCTGGCCCGCCATCTTGCACATCAGAAATTTGCGGGGGCTCGGCTTCCTCGGCCACTTCCAGTTGCTCGATTTGCATATCTAGCTGGTCTGGCTGCACGATTTGTTCAATTTGTTCTATCTCTTCCACAGCCTCTTCCTGTTGCTCAGTCTGCGGCACCGCTTGGTCTGGCTCTACGTACGGCTCAGGTTCATCGGCAGGCTCTTCTATCGTTTCCTGTTGTTCGGCTACGGCCTCTGGCGAGAGCGGCTGTTCATCTTGTTCCACCAGCTTTTCTAGTGCTTTATCTAGGGCCGAAGGCGCATCGGCAGCCGCAAGGTCGGATTCGTCTAGGTCATTTTGGCTGATGGACTCTTCAGCGGGTGGTGCCCCCTCGGGCAGTGGTACATCGCCCTCCTCCAAGTCAGGGGGCAGGGCGGGGGGCGCATCAGAAGCGGGCTCATCGAGCAGCCCCAAGGTCAGCCTGTACACCCTTGTAGAACCAGGCAAAAGAGATTCGGCCTTGTCTAGGTACTGCGTTGCCAATTGGGGTTCGCCCAAGGATGCAAGTTTTTCGGCGGCGGCGCAAAGATGGGCTTGGGCCTTGGTCACCATGCCCGCAGCCTTGTGTATCTCGGCGATTCTGTCAATCGCGTTTGAATTTTTTGGATCGATGGACAATACGCCTTGATACGCTTCGATGGCTTTGTCGAATTTGGCATTGCTCTCGTGCTGCTCGGCCTCGCTGGTGAGCTGCGCGACCCGCGAAGCCAACTCGGGCGGAAGTGTCCTCGGTGCCGATTCGTCCAGCTTCATCAGGTTCGGCGGGGCGCTGCCAGTCATGTCCGCATCGCCTATGCCCAGGCCTTGCAGCTCCTTGCGTGCGGCTTCAAGGCGGCTGTCGCCGGGTTCCATAAGTCCAAGGGCGTACTTCAGCGATTCAACGCGGTCTTCTTGGGAACCGCCATGACGGGCGACTTCAGCCTGAAGCAGCCAATAGTCGGCCAAGGTGCTGTCGTCCTGTGGGTTCAGGGCATTGTGCAGTACCCTCCTGACAGGCCCGCCGAGCCCCATCTTAGCGGCTTCAACGGCGGCCGGCGCGAATGCCTCCAGCCCTTCGCGGGCCACTCCCTTTGCCTGGCATTCCCTAAGCGCCTTTTCGCAGGAGGGCAGTGTTCCCTCCGGCAGGGCGGGAATTTCTGCGAGTGCTTTAACCGCGTCCAAGGGCTGCTGGAGCTGGATAAGCGCTTCGGCCTTTGCCCCAAGCAAGTCGGCATTTTGGGGAAACGCATTCAGGCCCTCGTCCAAGTGGCCGATGCCCCCCTCAAAGTCTTTTTGGATTACCGAAATGCGGAATTGGGTCAGGAACACTCGCGCCGTGGAAGCAATGGACTTGGCCCTGTCCAGAACTTGGGCGGCTTCTTGTGGCATATTTTCCGTGGCAAGCATTTCTGCCGACTCAAGGAACACTTTTTCGGCCTGCTCATTCATCCCCTCGCTGGCAAATAGCTCTGCCAGCCGGATTTTGTTTTTTATGTTCCTTGGGTCTAGGGAGGCTACTTCGGCCAGCTCCTTGAGCGCCCCCTGAAAGTCGCCTTTTTTGGAGAATGCATCCGCAAGCTGGACGTGCATTTGGATGGCGTCTTTGGGCATCTTGATGCGCTTGTAAAGATCCGCCAGTCGCGTGGCGACATCTGTATCTTCAGGGCACGACCTCAGCGCTTTTTTGAAAACGGCGATAGCCTTGTGGAGAAAGCCCTCTTCTTCAAATCCAATGGCGGCGCGTTTGAACATGGCAACTGCTTCGCTCTCTCCGTTGACTTGCAGATAGAGGTCGCCTATCCTGTTAGCCAGGCTAAGGTCTTTGGGGTTGTCCTCCAGCAGCTCGAGCAAGATGTTTATCGCTTTTTCTGTGTGTCCAGACGACAATTGCCCTTCGGCCTGTTTTGTTAGCTTAGTGCGGTCTATTGCCATCATTTGCCTCGATGCTGCGATGCCTGTATCGCTTTAGGGCTGCGTCGGAAAGAATGCCAGCGCGTTCCAAGGATTATTTTAGCCTTTTATGGAGTTGTTGGGCGCAAGGTTTTGGAAAGTGAAAGCCTCTGGCAGCAAAAAACCCAAATTGTACAATTTGCGCCCCGCCTTATTTTCCAAAAGGATGGGCAAGTCGGCGCAGAACTCTGCAAAGGCTTGGCGGCACGCCCCGCAGGGCGGCGTCAGTTCGTTTGCCTCGGTCACTACGGCAAGGGCCTTCACTTGCCCAGGCTTGGCGGCGGCTAGGGAGACGGCGGCGCAAAGGGCAGCCCTCTCGGCGCAGACGCATAGCGGGTAGGCCGCGTTTTCAACGTTGCAGCCAGGGAATATCGACCCATCGGAAAGCAGCAACGCCGCCCCCACCTTGAACCCTGAATATGGTGCGTGTGCGCCCTCCCTAGAGCGCCAAGCCGCCTCCAGCAAAGCCTCCCATTCAGGCGCGTCTGTGTCCATGTCCGCCATATCTTCTCCCAATTTAAATCGAGACACTTGCAAAACATTCAACTAACACGCACAATCCCCTATTCGATTTCTGAAAGCGCCACACAATGGACGCCCTCCAAATCAAGGGAATCGGCGTGGCCGTAGGCCGCAACCACCATTGTCAATTGTCAACTGTCAATTGTCAATTTGTTAATCGGAGTCACACCGCCCAAAATTTTCAGAGTTTTGCAAGAAGCTCAATTGTATGCCCTACCCAGCTTGTTGCGGTACTCAGTCCGCCTTTTCGCCACCACATGCCTCAGCCAGGGATAGGGCCCTCCATGCGGCTATGGCTCCAGCGGCGTCTGTGCGCCTGCCGCCCTTAAAAACGTGGAGCGTCACGGCGGACTTGAGAAGCCTAGCCTCAAGGACTGCGCCGGACAGCCTTTCTAGTTCATGCTCAAATTCATCGCCGGGTACCCATGCGTCCAAGTCGAGTTCCAGTTCCAGCCCTTTGGGCCGGTCGCCCTCCATGTTCCTCGACCAAGGCTCGCCACGCTGGGCCGTGCGCTTCCAGTATATTTTGCTGATCGAGTCGCCGACGGCGAAGGGTCTGGCCCCCTCAGGGCTGGAAAAGCCAGACAGCGGGCTTGGCTCGGAATAATCCCCCGCGCCCCCCTTGGGGCCGTCAAGACCTGCTGGGCGCGGCGCGACCAAAAACTCTGCGTCAAAGGGGAATGACACAGTTTTTTCCAAAAAGCCAAATGGATAGGACGTGCAAAAATCAACTCGGGCGATTTTTACACGTCCCCTCTTCGATGGCCAGATTTTAAGCACTGCACATGGCCCGCCCTGCCCCGGCCTATTCGTAGCTCTGCGGCGGCCCCCTTGGTGAAAGGCAACTTCCGATTGGCAGCCCGGAATCACTGCCGAAACCTCTAGGCAGCGCGTCCTTGCCGGACATTTGTCCACTAGCCTCAGCCTCAGCCCGCCCTTGGCTTCGGCAAAAAAGGTGCCTGTGGCCACGCTTTCGGGTTCTATCCCCAAGATGGCGGCCCGGCTTGCCCAGCCAGAGACCAGTAGCAGGCCGATCATCATGCCAAAAATAGCGTGCAGCAGGTTGTTGCTGGTGAAAAGCCCCAGCATCCCCACCACCCCGGTGACAAGGACATACTGGACGCCAAGCCGCGTGATCCTCAGCTTGAGGTGGGAGTCTTTCCACAGGTACATAGCGATAGGATATGGCCAATGCACCGCAAGAGCAACATGATTGCAAAATTGACAATTGACAATGGACAATTGACAATTGTGGATGCGGCCCACGGCCGCGCCATTTTATGTTATGGCCTCTTGTCCTTCTATTCCCCACTTGTAACTAGCGACCAGCAGCTAGATGCAGCCGATGGCAAAAGCAGGTTTACTAATGTTCAAACAACTGTTCCGCACAAAGTCCATCGAGCAGCTTCAGGCCAGTGTGGACGCGCCGGGCCACAAGCTGAAGCGCAACCTGACGGCTTTTGACTTGGCCCTCTTTGGCCTTGGAGCCATCATCGGCGCGGGGATTTTTTCAACCATAGGCACCGCCGCTGCGGGGAATGTCATGGATGGCCGCTTGGCTGCTGGGCCTGGCCTTGTAGTCAGCATCATCCTAGTCGCCTTCGCCTGCCTCTTCACAGCTTTGGCGTACGCGGAAATGGCAAGCATGATACCAGTCTCCGGCTCGGCCTACACGTACGCCTACGCCACAATGGGCGAATTGGCGGCGTGGATAATCGGCTGGGACTTGTTGCTGGAGTATGCCGTCAGCAACGTGGCAGTGGCCATCTCTTGGGGCGACTACGCAAGGAGCTTTCTGTCAAACGTATTCCATGTCAACATCCCCGGCTGGCTGGCTATGGATCCACGCACCGCGCTGATGTATAAAGAAGGAACTGCACCATTGGCGGAAAAACTATCCGCGCTGGCATCGGCAAAGATGGGGGGGCCACAGTGCGAACTGTTCGCCAACTGGGAAGCCCTGAAAGACGCCCCAACGCTATTTGGCTTCCCGCTGACCTTCAACATGCTGGCAGTAGTCATCACAGTTGTGATCACATACCTAGTCTATAGGGGCATAAAAGAGAGCAGCCGCGCAAACAATTGGATGGTGATCCTCAAGGTGGCCATCCTCTTGCTGGTCATAGGCGCGGGCGCAAGATTCGTTAGCGGCGAAAACTACGCGCCTTTTTTCCCAAATGGCTGGAGAGGAGTGCAGGCGGGCGCCGCGATCATCTTCTTTGCCTTCATAGGCTTCGATTCGGTCAGCACCACGGCAGAAGAGTGCCGCGACCCCGCGAAGGATCTGCCAAGGGGCATACTCTGGTCATTGGGTGTATGCACCATAATCTATGCCCTCATAGCCCTAGTGGTGACGGGGATGCTGAAGTACACCCAGTTGGATGGCATAGCCGACCCACTGGCTTACATCTTTGAGCAAAAAGGATATGCAGTTTTGGCTGGCGTGATAAGCGCGGGCGCGGTGATTGCGACAACTGCCGCGCTGCTGGTCTTTCAGATAGGCCAGCCAAGGATATTCATGGCTATGGGCCGAGACGGCCTGCTGGGCCCTTGGTTTGGCAAGATCAGCGCAAAGCGCTCCACCCCAGCAAACGCGACGCTGCTGACCGGCCTGGTGGTGGCAATCCCCGCCGCCTTTCTGAACATCAGTGAAGTGGTGGAGCTGACCAACATAGGCACACTGTTCGCTTTCTCGCTGGTCTGCATAGGCGTTGCCATTCTTAGGCTGAAAAGGCCCGACGTCCAGCGCAGATTCAGGATGCCCCTAGTCTGGCTGTCGGCCCCCTTGGGGATACTGGCCTGCGTCTGGCTCGCCTTGGGGCTCCCCGGCCTAACTTGGAAGCGCTTCGCCCTCTGGCTGGCCGCAGGGCTCGTGATATATGCGATATACGGCAGAAGGAAGAGCAGGCTGCGCCGTGAGTGTAGCGAGCCGCTACTGGGCGCGAAATAGTTTTGCTTAATCCACCACCAACTATTTTTTGAAACTTGCGCCAGAAACAGATAGACAGAAAGTGGTATTCTTGGATAAGGTGAAGCCGGTCATCTGACCGCCAAGAACCTATGCAGCCAACCAAAACCACCACAAAGGAGACAGCCATGAGCTACACAGACTACATCATACTGACCACTCCCAGCGGCGGCGAGTGTGCAGTCGTGCCTGAGAGGATCTTCAGGATGGACACAACGACCGAGCAATCCCTGAACGAAAGCAACCTGTTCGCCGACAGGGACTGCACTAGGCTAACAATACTAGATCCAGAGACAAGCAAAAGAGACGACGTCACCTACATTTACGTCAGGCAGACGCCAAAAGATATAATCGAAGCCAACAAGGCTAAGATGCTGCCAATGATCACTTTGCTAGAAATATACAAAGGCGAATGCGCCATCCGGGTGGAAGACATCTGCGGTATAGTGCAAAAGCCAAGGAAACACAAAGATGGCAGCTTTGAGCGCCAAGTGACCCAAGTAAGGGTGATGGGAAGCAGTGCTCTGTATCGTTCAATAGATTACCTGTTAGTCGAAGAAAGGCCGTCTGACATAATACAAAAAATCGGCAATGCGCAAAGTGAATGGTACAGGCTGAATGTGAAATAGACCAGACGTACCGTCGAGTTTTGCAAGACGCTTATAGGCTCAATGGTGGTTGCGCCCCGCTGCTCCCATGAATGGCAGCTCGGATTCTCATTTTTCATTCCAAATTCTAAATAGAATCAGCCATGATTCTATTTAGAATTGGAATGCGCGACAGGACGTCGCGCCCGAAATGCGTAGCATTTCGTGAGGCAAGGCGAGCCGCGTCTCGCCGCAGCCGACCTAATTCAAAATTGCATGGACGCAATTTTGAATTAGAATTGGAATTGGGGGGGTGCAGGTGCCGCAAAAAAATTTCAATCGTCCTCATTTTTTTTGCCATATTTTTTCCCAATTGACATTTTTGTCTGTTAGCATCCATAAGAGCGCGAATGCGCGCAAGGGGGAACTATGGTCATGGACAGCGAAGACGCTGAATACAACAACAGCCTAGACAGCGAAGAAGCCATCGCCATGTACTTGAAGGGCGCAATGAAGCTGAATGACGAGTCTTACCTTCGTCATTGCCAAGCCACCGCCGCTAGGGCCCACGCCCATCTGCAAGAGGCAAAAGAAGCCCACCAATAGTGGTTTGACCGCCTGCGATTAGTCGCGGGCCAGTGGGCTAGTTTGGCACATCTTGGCATCCTTTTTTGGGGTGCCTAGTTTTGCATGTACAAGCTATTGCAGCAGGTTATATCGTGTCCTATTGCCAATGCGATAAATGCCAGAAGCAAAGCCGCATGTAGCAAGGGTTTTCATCTTGTAACTTGCGACTAGCACCTGATATTGCCCGCAGTGGGCTATTTTGCTGGGTTGTACTTCACCTGTACGGGGATGTTCCGGTCTTTATTGTCGCCCAGCCCTAGCTGGCCGTCTCCGTTACGCCCCCATGCCCAGACTGTGCCGTCTTTTTTGATGCCAAGTGTGTAGTGATAGCCAGCAGACACAGCAGCCCAGTCGGTACCAGTCCCAACGCGGGTTGGTGAGTCCCGATATTGGTTGTCGCCCAGCCCTAGCTGGCCGTCTCTGTAATCTCCCCACGCCCACAGGCTGCCGTCACTCTTTATGCCAAGCGTGTGTCCCCAGCCAGCCGACACAGCAGCCCAGTCCGTACCTGTCCCCACGCGGGCCGGGGTTTTCTGGAGGTTACTGGCGTCAATGTAGCCCAACCCTAGCTGGAGACTTAGGTTATTTCCCCACGCCCACAGGCTGCCGTCCTTCTTTATGCCAAGCGTGTGTCGATCGCCAGCCGACACAGCGGCCCAGTTATTTTCCGACCCAACGCGGGTTGGTGAGTTTCGATATTGTTGGTCGCCCAGCCCTAGCTCGCCGTAGAAGTTTCGTCCCCACGCCCATAGGCTGCCATCTTTTTTGATGCCAAGCCTGTGTTGACTGCCAGCCGACACAGCAGCCCAGTCCGTACCTGTCCCCACACGGGTGGGGGAGTGCCAGTCGTAACCCCCCCACAGCCATAGACTGCCGTCACTCTTGATGCCAAGCGGGACACTGAAAGCCGACACAGCAGCCCAATCATTTTCCGCCCCAACGCGGATTGGTGAGTTCTGAGTTTGTTGGTCGCCGCCGCGTACGTTATATCCCCACGCCCATAGGCTGCCGTCACTCCCGATGCAAAGTGTGTATCCACCGCCAGCCGACACAGCGGAGGCTTTCAGTGGAACAACGTTGCCAACTAGTGCTTCCCCCTCCTCCCTGCTCCCCACGCAGCCCATGAAGACGTAGGCCAAGGCAAAGATGGCGGCCGCTAGGGCCAGAAGTGTCTTTTTCATCGCAGAACCCTAATGTCAAATGAACATTGTATCGCAGAATGGTGATCCATAGGTAGAGGGCAGTTACAAATTACAAGAGCCGTTGCGCGGCGGTACCGATGCGGCTGTGCCCGGCGCATAATTTACGCCCTCGGTTCGCCGCCCGGTAGGTTGGTTCGTTCATAGCTAGGTCGCAGAGCCTGCCCGGATGCCCACCTGCTTGTTTCTTTGCTTGGGAATCAATGTCCAGAACCTTCTTGAGGACGGCAGCTATCATGTCAACAGGGACGGCGTTTCCCGCCTGTTTGCGGGTTTGGCTGTCGGTGCACACTATTTTGAAATCATCGGAGAACCCTTGGAGCCTAAGCATCTCCCTTGGGGTTAATCGCCTAGTGCCGTTGACAAGCAAGTAATTGTGCGACGCCCCTGCCCTAAGCGCACAAGAGTAAGGGTAGCTTGAAATGTTGCCGCCCTTGTTTTCGTGCCAGATGCTCGGATAGTGTTTGCTGACGTGTCTTTCGCGGCGTTTTTTTGTTATGTATTCGCTGGCAAAGAACTTGGGGTCAACATTTTTGTCTGGCTCTAAAATGGTCTCCAGTTTCCTCATCTCTTGTTTTTGGGGAAATTCAAAATTGACATTTTTGTCAATGAACCCAACAATGATGATCCTCTCTCTCTTTTGGGGCAGGCCGTAGTCTAGGGCATTGAGGATTTTCCATTTTACGTAATAGTCTAGGTTTTCAAGCGTCTGTATTATGGTTGCAAGTGTTTTCCCGTCGTTGTGGGTTTTCAACTGTTTGACGTTTTCAAGCACAAATACCCGTGGCCTTTTCTTCTCTAGGATGCGTGCAATTTCAAAAAACAGCGTACCGCGAATATCGTCGAAGCCCAGTCTAGAGCCGATGATGCTAAATGGCTGGCATGGGAAGCCCGCGAATAGTGCATCATGGTCTGGGATATCGTCAGTGCTGACTGTCGTGATGTCTCCATGTGGCCGCAAATTGTAGTTGGCACTGTAAGCCCGCCTTGCCTCCACGTCAATCTCGCTCGCAAAGACGCACTTCCCGCCAAGCTGCACGGCGGCTTGATGAAAGCCGCCTATCCCCGCAAACAGGTCAATGAAGGCAAAGCTGTGCATAGGCATTCTCAATAATATTCCCCGCCCATCATGCCGCCAAGGGAGATCTGGTTTTTCTTTGACCTAGTTTCGCCGACGCTGGTGACGATTATGCCCGGCGCGTCTGGCAATGGGCAGGCGGAGACGCAGTTGCCGCAGCCCACGCACAGGTTGATGTCAACGTAGGGCTGTTTGATCACGTCGCCGAAGCGGTCGCGCACCCGGAATTTGATGGCCTTTGTGGGTGTGGGGCAATGCTCTTCGCAGACTATGCAGGGCTCGTTGAGCGCGTGTGGCAGGCAGCGGCTCCTGTCGAACCAAGCTGTGCCTATGCGCCACCCCCTCTTTTCTTCTGGCGTCAGCTTCCTGATGGCTCCGGTGGGGCAAACTTGGCCGCACAGTGTGCAATTGTATTCGCAGTAGCTTCTGGCGGCGGGTACTAGGACGGGCGTCCAGATGCCCTCTAGCCCAGCCTCTAGCGCTGTTGGCTGTAGGCCGTTTGTGGTGCAGACCTTGATGCACTCGCCGCACTTCACGCACTTAGCCAAAAATTCGGGTTCGGGCAACGCGCCAGGAGGGCGGATCAGCGCGGGGTTTGGCCTGTGGGGGTCAAAGCTGGGCGTGGCCCTAGACACCGCTATGGACGCAAGCCCTGCCCCGCCCGCCAGCAGCACGTTTCTGCGCCCCAAGGCTATGCACTCCTTGGCGGGCTTGGCCGAAAAACCAAAGGTTATGGCCTTTTTTGGACATTCGCCAACGCAGGCCATGCAGTAGTAGCACTCCGAAACCGCCCAAGAGTCTGTCTTTGTCCCGCCCTGGCACTTTCGGTCGCAAAGCCCGCAGTTGTTGCATGCCTCCAGCGTCCTGCGCTTAAATGGTGCCCATCGGCCCAAGAAGCCCAACAACGCGCCCAGTGGGCAGACGTAGCGGCACCAGAAGCGCCTCTCCGATAGGTTTAGCAGCAAGATGCCCACAAACAATAGCGTTATCAGCGTGCCTTGCATAAGGTACGGCTGTTTGAATGCCAGCACGGTCTTGCTGAGAATCCAGTAAAAGCCGTCCCCCAACTTGGCTATGAAGCCAATGTCGGTTTTGTATGCGGCTTCGGTGATTCCAGTGGCCGCATAGTTGAAGGCTGGATATGCGCCGATAGTCAGGTGGCGCACCAGCAGGGATATAGGGTCAAAGACTCCAGTTAGCTGTAAGCCTACGACGCTGCCTGACAGCAGGAACACCAGCAGCAGGTACTTGGCCTTGAACCAGCCCCGCACCACTTGAGGGCCCTTCCATTTTTTCATAGCGCCCACGATGTTGTGCAGCGTTCCAAAAGGACACGCCCACCCGCAGAAGGCCCGGCCAAAGACAATGGTTACGGCCACCAAGACTAGGGAGAGCAGCATCCCTTTTAGTATGGCGTGGCCGGATAGAAGCGTGGCCAAGGCCAACAGGGGGTCAAGGTCTAGGAACAGCTTGACGGGGTAGCCCAGCTTGTCCGCCCCCTTGTATTCGGTCTGTATGAACAAAAAGAGGAACAGAAGCAGGAAGAGGCCCTGGGACAGCCTCCTCGCCCAGAGGCTCATAGGCTAGACCTCGATTTTTTGGATGTTCAGCTTGGACAGATCCATCTTGCCAAGGCCGCGCTCCGCCGCTTCCTTGATGTGGCCGATGTCCTTTGGCTCCATGCCAAAGAAGGTCGTGCTGTAGGCATCGGTCGCAACAGGGTCAACGCCAGCAACGATGGTGTCCAGCCTCTTTACGTCGTCCAAGCTGCCGCCGGTGGGCCCATGCGCCGTCAGTATGCGGATAGCGTCAATGATGATCAGGGTGGGCTTCACAACGGTCGCAATGTCAACTATCGCCGTGTCCAGTTTTTGGTGGGCCTGGCCTCTGTTGTCGCCCATTATGCCCATCAAGTTTTTCATGGACATGGAAAGTTTTGTGGAGCCGTGGTTTTTTGCAATCGGGACGTTGATCAGCCTGACCTTGGGATTCACTGCGTCTTCGTTCAAGGGCCACGATTTTATTGCCACGCCGTCTGGGATTTTTGTATCCTTGTACAGCCTCTCTTCGATAGCAGTTAGCCTTGGGCCGCCCACAAATGGCACTTGGGCGCCAGCGGCCTTGGCTGCGGGCTCGATGCCACTGTTCTCATAGCACCTGCGCTGGTCGTGGCAGGTGCGGTCAAACACCTTGACAGTTTTGGCGCCCGCCCCAAAGCATATTTTCACCAAAGCCGCCACCAGTTCGGGGTTCGTGTTAGCCGCGTATTCGGGAGCCCTGTCCCAGCCGATGTTCGGCTTGATGACCACAATGTCGTCTTTCGAGATGAACCGCTTGATGCCGCCGATGGCGTCTATGGCGGCTTGGACTATCTTTTCTACAGACGCGCCCTTGACTACGGCAAGGTCGGGCCTGGCGACTTGGGACGCAGAAAGCAGCGGTGAAAGCGCGTCAACGGCGGCAAGGCCCCCAAGCGCCCCGGCTGTGCTTTGAAGAAAACTACGGCGATCCATGACAACTCCTCAATTGTGGGCCTGTGACAAAGCCAAAAGTGACAATCATTCAGGCCATTTCTAACAAGTATAGACCCAAAAAACTGAAAGAAGTATTAAGAAATTGATGCGGACTTTACCCGCGCCATGTTTATGCCAAATGGTCTCGCAGTCAAAAATAGACCAAGTTTTGCAAGCGGCTATCTTTTTTTATTTCGCCACCAAGGTGCCGTAGGCAATGGCGATTGGTTGGGAGCCGCCGCTGGACGGCAGTTCCCTCGCGTCCGATGCCGTGAATGGTATTGTCGTGTTTTGAGGCATGTTTGCGCTTGTCTTCATCTCCAGCGCGATGCGAACCAGCGTGCCGCCAAGGGGCTTGTCCGAGGCCGCGGTGCCCTTTTGGGCAACGGACACTTTCAGCGAGTTGCCGTCCACCACGCCCTTGAACAGCTTGTATTCGCCCGTTCCCAAGTCGAAAGCCTCGTTTTGCGCGTACTCAGGATCAGACGATTCAACCTTGACAAAGCTGACCTTTGTCGCATCGGACGTGACGCTGAATGAAACGCCGCGCCCAGTTCCCGATGCTGGGCCCTTGAGTTCCAGCACCAGCTTGGTGGGGGTACTCGCAGAGCTCTTTACAAACCTGTAGCCCGTGCCAGCCGGGTCGGTGTACTCCAGCTTGGTGGCAGGGACAGGCTTTTTGTCGCCGCCCCCCCCGCAGGCCAGCATGCCAGCCAGCGCCAAGGTGGCAGGTGTCAGGGGAATGATTGTTTTTTTCATTGGAACCTCTTTAACAATGGACAATTGACAGTTGACAATTGACAATGCTGGAAATTGATGCGGGCTGCGTCCGCGTCCTCTTGTAACTTGTAGCTGCATTTACCAGTCCATGACCTTAAACAACATAATCAAATCATCATCATCAATTACCCCATCGCCGTTTATGTCGTATTTTGGGTCGTACTTCGGTTCCCCACTTCTTGAACCAAAGGCGTAGGCCAAGCCCAACAGTTGCGGGCTGGTCTTTGTGTTATTGTCAGTGCCGAAGTTGGCGAAGTCCGATGGCCTGATGAGTATCCTAGCCTCGCGGCTCAAGTCTTGAGCTTGGTCGCTGGTGGCGGTTATCGCCACTCTCCCATCGCCAGAGGGGACTGTCGCGGGTGCGGTGTAGGCACCGGCTTGGGTTATTGTCCCATGCCCGGCAGACCATTTGACGGCTGTGTTGTCCAGCCCATCGGCTACCGCCAGCAATTGGGCGGTGCCATTTACAAAGAGGGCCTTGGGGATGCTAGTGAACACTATGGATGCCGCGCTGACAGCTATTGTCGCTGTGTCAGTGGCGGTGGCATCAGCTTGGCTGGTGGCTGCAACGATGTGATTGCCCGCAACAGCCGGGGCCGTGTAGAGCCCCGCCTGGGTTATGGTTCCCTGCCCTGATGTGACAGACCATGTGACGGCGGTGTTGGAAGTGCCAGTCACATTTGCCGTGAAGATCTGCGTTTTGCCAGGTTGCAAGGAAACAGTCTTGGGGGTGACGGAAACCGAAATCGCGGGGGCCGACGTCACTGTTACTGTGGCGGTGTCCGACTGCGATGTGTCAACAGTGCTGGTGGCGGTGACAGTGTAGATGCCCGCAACCGCAGGGGCTGTATAGACACCCGCAGTCATCGAGCCGCCATTGGTTGACCAAACAACGGTTTGATTGGTTGTGCCGGTGACAGTTGCTTTAAACGCCTGTGTTTGGCCCGTCTGCAAGGAAGCCGTCTTGGGCGTGACGGAGACCGAAATCGCTGGGGCCGATGTCACTGTTACCGTAGCCGTGTCCGACTGGGATGTATCAGCAACGCTAGTGGCGGTGACTGTGTAAATGCCCGCAACCGCAGGGGCCGTATATACTCCAGCATTAGTTATGGTTCCATGTCCCGGCAGGACAGACCAGGTGACGGCTGTGTTGGAAGTGCCAGTCACATTTGCCGTGAACGCCTGTGTCTGACCAGTCTGCAAAGAAGCTGTCTTGGGCGTTACGGCTACCCTGATGTCTGGGGCATCGGTGCCATCATCTGCAAATGCTTTTAGGCAGATGCTCCATGTTGCCCATTTTGGATCGCCCGAAGTTATGTCATCCCAGTTAGACCCATCGTCTGATAGCCAGCCAACGCCCGGTGTTGCTGTCGCGCTGTCTGTATAGCCAGCATAGGCATAAGCACAGGCAACTGGGTACGTGTTTCCTGGGTCTGTCAATTTGACGATTACGGAAAATTTTTCACCTGCACTGACATTGACTGGGCTGCTCAAGTTGATGCGGTTATAGCCTGGGTTTGGAAGCGAGCCAGACTGCGGGCTAAGTGCCAAGGCGCCAGTTGATGGAGTGCTGCCCACACCCTTTCTGACGTAAATCTGGTATGTCGCGCCCGGATAATCGGTGTTGAATGATACGGCTTTTATGGAGTGATTCGCGCTGGCCGTGAAGATGTTGGAAAACCAAGCGGTGTCATCACCCCAGCCCACTGCACTGAACGCACCGAACATGTCGTACTGGTAGGTCTTTGCGTCTGCACCAGCTAAGGCAGTGTAGTAGCCGATGCCGCGGGTGGTTGTGTCATAGGACATGTAAAAATAGCCGCCGTCTCCCCGATAGGGACCCCAACTGTTGCGGACAATCCACGCGCCGTCAGTCGAAGGCTGGTTGCCGTCCGGGAACTTGGCCTTAGAAAAAGAGTCATCCCAACCCACGATGTTTACAGCGTGATTGGTACTAACCTTATCAGTTTGCACCATTCTAAATGCGGCGTAGGTTGGGTTATAGTATTGAGAAGGAGAGTTACTGGCCTGGCCATCGTCCGCTTTATAGGACATAGTCAGCACCTTGTAGGTTTGCAAAAGGCCCTTTATCGTTGCTACGGATGTAATGTCATTCGAGAAAGCATTCGATACTGTCGCAACGGAATGTGTGCTTGGGCTGGGCATCGCGCCGCCGTACGTGCTTGAAGAGAGCGGAACCGGCCCGCCGGCCAAGTCCCCGCGCGTCAGGATGGTGCTGGCAAAATAAAAATTGCCGCCTTGGTCAAAGGTTGAATCCTTTCCAGGATCAACGGCACTCTTGGTAAAGCTAGGTATGCCATTTATCGGGTTGTACGTAAAATACGCCAAGTGCCATTCGGAGAGATCCGTGGGAGTTCCCGCCCTAACCAAAGCATATTCTAGGGCCGCTATGGAACTGAATGCCCAGCAGGTGCCATATTGACCTTGGTTGCGCACATTTGGCAGCCCGTCTGGCAGGCTAGACGGCAGCCATGTTTTGGGGTCTGTTCGGGGATCAAAGATTGGCGGGTATTCCGCTAGGCCAGCTTCGACCATGACTTCAATCTGTGTCAGTGGGGCCTTGGGCGTGGTGCGTAGCCTTGGGTCTGGGATGTAGCGCATCGTTCGGCCATAAGGATCTGTCACTTCGCTAAGAGCCACAGGGGCTTCTGGCAGCCCAGCCGCCCTGCGCGCCTCCCTTTCTTGCTTTTCCTCCAGCCACTTGACAAAGTCTGGATTCATGGGCGCGATGGAGCGTTTGGGCGCAAGGCCGGGATCAGACTGGCCCAAAATCGCGGACGCAGAGAAAAAGCAAAGCACAGCGGCAAAGGCCGCATTCATAGCCATCTTACAATTCCGATGGCTCATATTGACAAAGGTCTGGATAGTCATTGTTCACCTACCATGTATGTAAAAAGAGATTATACCCCAATATTGACAGGGAATTAAGTTTTTGTCAAGTGGGACGGCTTGAATTGCCTATCTTATAGCGGTTTCACAAAAGATTATCACTGGATCGCATGGATACGGCGGCGCTTCCCGCACCATTCCCCACCTGGGTGGGAGAAGTGGGAAGTCCCAAACCTGTGCCAGTGGCTCCCCTAGGGCCAGTCGGCTCCCTCGGATGCGACTCGCTACACTCATGGCGCAGCCTAAACGAGTCTATTGGTGTAAGGCCTCGACCCTGCATAGGCAGCGTCAAAGACCAACGGCACCTAACCCAGTTCCGTGCCATTCCCCAAGGAAATTGCTATAATTTTGCGAGTTGAGCATTCGGCGGTGGGCGGAGCATTGTTCCCGCCCGCTTGGCAAATGTGCCAGTTGCGAAAAGTCAGGAATAGACGTACCGCCAAGTTTGCAAGAATCTATTGTGAATGATGTCCTTCGCTTGAAGTCAACTTGTTTCTATAAAGCTCTCTATTATCAGTGTTGTACTCTGTCTTAAGCGTGACTTCCATATCAAATAGATCCACGATAGAAAAGGAGCCCGAAAGGGCAGGTTTATTATTGACAACAATGGTTTCAAATCCGATCAATAAATGGCAAGCATTTAAAGTTATTTTGGAAGCTTTTGATGGCGAATAATAAAAGCTACGGAATGGTGAACCTGCGCTTTTGTTATTATAGGTTTTGATTTCAATATAATAGTGTTTGTTATTGTATGTCAGCAGACAATCTGGATATCCGCTATTAATAGTTTTGCCCTTGGAGTTAACAGGTCTTCTGCAATCTAAATTTTGTTGTTCACAACAACTTAAAAAAAAATGGCTCTACATGGTTTCCGAATTCATTTATTCGTCCAGAATATCCAGATAAATTTACATGGGTAATGACATTAGCGCAAACAGTTTTAAGCGTTTGCAATAATCCCAAGTTTTCAAACATAATGACTTCTTTGCCTTCAAGATGTCTTATAATCTCAACAAAAGGAAACCTCTTCCCGTTCATTTTAGCCAAAAAGTCTAGTGCCGAAATTCCCTGTTTGCACATATCTTTCCTCAGCAATTGCAACATATTTTGGTTCTATGTCAATTCCAATAAAATCACGATTCAGCTCTGCACAGGCGACTCCAGTGGTACCACTGCCGATGAATGGATCAATCACTAAATCGCCTTCATTTGTCCATGACATTATTTGATCTCTAGCCAGCCACCGTGGAAAAGTTGCGGGATGGTTAATATGCTTGCACATATTTTCTTGTCCACTAGTATTACCTTTCCAAATGTTGTAGCGCATACCATATTCTTCGATGGTGCGTTGCTTCTGTTGCGTAAAAGTGCCGTCCTTTTTTCGTGTCGTATTCATGCCCAGTGTTGAAAAATTGGCATAAACATTTTTTCGATCTATTATTGGGTTAAAGGTTTTTGGCTTTCCTTTTGACAATACAAACATGTATTCAAAAATTTGATGATAGCGGTTTCGACTTGGATTACTGAAATTATTTTTTTGATAGATCATCGTATCATGGACATTGAATCCAATTTCTTGGAAATAGAGTGCTTGCCTAAAACTGGTCAGAGTTTCGCTGCCATTGACCGTAGCATCCCCGACAATCCAAACAATGACACCGCCTAATTTCAAAACTCTATGTAGTTGTTTGGCTATATTTTGGAAATCAAAATTAAATCCCTCGTAGGTGCGTAAATCGTCATAGGGCGGCGAGGTCAGAACGAAATCAACTGAACTATCCACAAGAGTTCCTAAACAATCTTTCGCATCACCGACCATAAATTTTGCCATAAAAGCTCCTGTCTAGCACAATAAGCATTCTAAGTTTAAATCAAATGCTTTCGCTTCATGGAGGATTCCATTTTGTAGTGTTCCCCCTTCACATTGCATATCTGCACGCCTTCTCGTGGATTCCCGTTGTAGATGCTTTGCGATGGAGCTGCTCCCCGCTGGGATTCTCTTGAAGCTCTATTGTGTCCATGGCAAACCTCCCGAAAACCACTATATCCTACTCGTGGTCTAATTAGAAAGCCATGTTGTGGAGGCCGCCCGCGGCTGGTTCAACAGGTTCCGCAAGCTGCTGGTGCGCTACAAGAAGCTTGAGCGTTCTTACCTGGCCCTGTGCCACTTTTCCACGGCCCAGGGTCCGATTTCGGCGAGCAGTGTGGCAACTACTATCAACGCGCCGCCCAGGGCCTGGACTAGGGTGAGGTGTTCATGCACGCCCGGCACTAGGCCGCTGGTGGCGATGAGCACGGCAAAGACTGGCTCGGTGCAGAAGATGACTGCGGCGCTGGTGGCGGTGATCTTCGCTTGGAGCAGGGGCTGCATGTAGAACCCCAAGGACGTGGCCAGCAAGGAGAGATACAGCAGGCCAATCCACACTTCCGGCCTTTGCAGCGCGGAGCCAAGCATGTCGAAGCCACCCATGGTCTGCCCGGCGGAGAGGTCGGCTGGCAGCACTGCAGTCAGGATGCAGCTTGCGACTGCCACAACTGTTATTTGGCCCAGCCCCAAGGTCCAAGGCGAGGAGCGGCGGGACATGCGGGCCGTGAGGGTTATGTGCAGGCCGCAGAGCGCGGCGCAGGCAAGGGCCTCGCTGTCCCCTCTGTTCCACCCGCCGAAGGGGGCGCTTGGGTCTCGCACCAAGAAGAAGAGCCCCACTAGGGCCAAGATGGCACAAAAGCCTTGGGCGGCCTTGAATTTTTCTTTTAGGAATAGGCTGGCGATGGGCGTAAAGATGACAGAAAGGCCTGTGATAAAGCCGCTCTTGCTGGCGGTGGTGAACCTTAGCCCGTCTACTTGAAACCAAAATATCCCCACTAGGATCGCCCCAAGCACCAAGCCGTCCTTGGCAGACTGTTTGTCAATGCCTTTGCGGAGCAATAGCATGATCGCCGCTAGGAAAACGAAGCCCAGCAAAAAGCGCAGGGACACCAGCGCGCCAACGGAGACCCCTTCCTGCAGCACGAACTTGGTGCCCACAAAGGTGCCACCCCATATCAGGGACAGAAAGAGCATTCCAAAAACGCCCGACATTTTCCCAAGGCGGCTTTTATTCGTCACAAAATCCCCATCAAGGCCAATTTAACCCAAGTTATGTTACAACTAGGCGGCTTGAAAAGCAAGAAAAAACGCAGGGATTAGGGGGATCAGGGAATAATGATGCGGGCTTCGCCCGCGCACAGCGCGGCCCCTTAATCCCTAGCCCCTACTACCTATTCCCAATTATTGCAGCACGGCAACAATTGGGATTTCCAATGACTGCTGTTCGGGGTCGTCCAGCTTGAGGGTAAGCACTTCGCGGTGTGCGCCAGCCTTTGCCTTGGCGGAGAGAATGACCTCGAACTTGTGTTCTGCGGTGCTATTCTTTGTGATCCCAGATGCGCGCAGAATGGACGAGCTTGACTTTGCGTCCAATATCCTAAAGGACTTGCCTTGGGGGTGCTTTAGGGTTATTGTTGCCCTCTGCTCCTTTCCCGCCGCCGCGCCCAGCCAAGAGACCCACTCCGGCTCGGCCAGAATGGCGGGCTGCACCTCCCAATGGATCTGGAAGTGTAAAACGGGGACTTTTTTGCTGGCGGTGCGGACGGCAAGGTTGTCTGTGCCTTGGTTGATCTTTGGTGGCAGCAGCTTGCCGTCTAGGCTGATGTTCAAAATGACGTCATTGCCCTGCTGTTGCGGATTGCAAGAAAGGTAGGGCGCACCAGGCGTCTTAGTGTCGGTGACTACTATCGGTTGTCCGTCCCCCGATTCAAGGCGTATCGTCTTGGAGATGGCTGGGCCTGTGCGCGTCACGCCGCTAAAGATGGCGTAGGTGGAGCTGGGCATTATTTCGCGCACCACTGTGGCCTCAAAGGTTAGGATAACCTCTTCATTTTTGGGGTCATTCGAGCGCACCGCGACTGTCTTTTGGATGTTGCCCGTCATGCCGCCGGGGTCGAACACAACTTCTATGAATGTTTCCTCCCCTGGCTTTAGGCTGTTTTGCCCGGCGATGGAATAGCTGCACCCGCACGATGGTATTATCTCCTTTATCTCCAAGATGGCAGTGCCTCTGTTGACCACCTTGAAGCGGTGGGAAGCCTTCTGGCCGTCCTCCATTCTGCCAAAGTCGTGGTGGGTCTTTTCAAACGAGATGGCGGGAGCCGGGGCTTGGGCCAAGCACATAATTGGCGCTAGAGCGATATGGGGGAAAAAGCGCATGGAGGCACCTCTTGCGATGGTTAGATAATTATACCTGACTAACCCCTAGCCCCTAACCCCTGTACCCTGATTCCTGAGCAGCCCCCAAACCTCATCGGGCACTATGTCTTCCAGGCAGGCTCTTCTTGGCAGGGGGCAGGTTTTTTTGAAGCAGGGGCGGCAGTTTGGTGTGCTTGGGTCTATTGCTATTACGTTTGGGCCCCAGGGGGCGGAGCCAGACGGGTCTGTTGGGCCATATAGGGCAATGGTCTTTGTTCCGCAGGCGGCGGCCAGATGGCTAAGGCCCGAATCGTTGCCTATTGCCGCCACAGCCCCTTGCAAAAGTGCCGCCGCTTCGCGCAAGTCTGTCTTGCCGCAGTAATTGTGGCCCTTGCCGTTTAGCGCTGCATCGCCCATCGCCCTTTCTGCGGTAGTTCCAAGCGCAACAACTTCAATCCCCTCTTGCAGAGCCATCGAGGCTAGGGTTTTAAAATGTGCCACAGGCCAAGACTTTGAGGGCCAAACCGAGCCAGGCATCAGGCAAATATATCTCGCGTTGGGCGCATTTACCTTGACCGTTGAATGGTAGTCTGCATAGGACATATGCGGCAAGTTGGGCCAACACTTAGCAAGCGCGGTGTGGTAGCGCAACACAAAGGGGCCGCTAGTTTTCCAGAATGGCGCGTGGTGGGTGTTGAAAAACCCTGCCCCCCCATCGCTAACGCCAATCCTCTCTGGCACTCCCGCCAGCCATGCGGCTATCGGGGTTCTCAGCGATTTTGGAAAGTGGATGGAACGGGCGGCCTTGGACTCTTTGAGAGTTTTCGATAGTTCGGGGATGTCCATTTTTTTCTCTTCGAGAACAACAAAATCGGCCAATCCCCCTTCGCAGGCAAGACTTGCGGTTTGGGCAGGGCCCCAGACGACGATAGGCCCAACGTCCATCTGGCGCAGGAGCCGCAAAATGGGCAACTGCATCACCGCGTCCCCCACGAAGCGAGGGAAGCGCACCCAAGTCGCGCCCCTGGGGGCCTCATATATGCCCGTCATATTGAGCCTCCTACAAAACTTAGCCAATTTTGGGCTGCAAGACTCTGCTTGTCAATTGAGTTTCTTGCAAAACCTTCCCAAATCTTTTCTTGTTGCCGAATGGTAATCCCATCGCGCCGATTGAGTACGCGGCGAGGTCATTCGCCGCTATACTCGGAACGGACATCTTGCGGCTTGTTTTGTTCATCGCCGGGTCTTGGAAAAGCTTTCCGAATGCTAACTGGGGGTTCGCTCGGGTCCCACTCGCATGCGAGCGGCCCCCCCCTCGCTACCCCCCAAACCCCCGGCGACTTCGATGAACGTGCGGGTAGTTTTGCAAGAAACTAACTTGTAACTTATTCAGCGCCGCCACCACCTCATCGAATGGCAGTCTATTCATGCCGGTGCCCAAGTCGTTTTCC
>Ga0268262_10000966_pt1 | contig 37057 bp, 31 predicted proteins | sample TergutNc150P3_FD_190354 | JGI IMG/M metagenome (GOLD analysis project Ga0268262, IMG submission 190354) | Nasutitermes corniger P3 segment gut microbial community from laboratory colony in Florida, USA - Nc150 P3 (SPAdes) (version 2) | ecosystem: Host-associated > Arthropoda: Insects >...
GCCCGCCGCGCTCTGACGGGGCGCGGACAGACGGAGGAGCATTGGTACGCCGGCTACGCGTCGCGCAACCCGTTCTTCGGCGGGGGACGTTCGGGAACGCTCTACGGCATGGACGGCAAACTCATCGCCGCGTGGTCGAGCCAGCCCAACGTCCGCATAGACAAACCGGGCGTTTACTCTCTCGTATCGTCAACGGGCGAATCAACGAACCTCGCGGTCTCCCCGCACCCGCTTGAGGGCGAGATGGTTTTCAGGCGTCCCGATTTAGGAGCGTCGGGCGGCATATACTACTTCGAAGCGTCGGAGTTCTCGGAGCGCATGGGCAACCTCTCCAACAACGTGTGGTCATACCGTCTGTGGGCGTTATTGGGCTTGGTCTTGTGCTGCGAGGCGTTCTTGTGGAAGCGGGGGGACGCGAGGCGAAAACAGTCTTGACTTTCAGAATCCCGTATATTATTTTATAATAAGTATCGGAACGCGAACCTTGTGTTTTTTAGGAGGATGATTCTATGGAAACCGCTGCACTTACTCACGAAATAGAAGACGAATTGAACGCGCTGAAAGAGATTATTCTCGAAAACGTGCCGACCGACCAAATTTGGCTCTTCGGGTCTTACGCCTACGGCACTCCGCGTGAAGATTCAGACATTGACGTATACATTGTTATGAAAGACGACGCCGATATGCTGGAATCCGAGGCTATGACGGCTGTAAATACAGCCCGCTGTATGAAAGTCTTTAAACCCGTGGATGTCTTAGCCATGAAAAAGAACCGCTTCTCGCATCGCCAAAACGGTCAAACGCTGGAAAACGCTATCGTAAAAAGAGGCGTAAAAATCTATGGATAGAGAAGAAGAACTTAAACAATGGCTCAAACTGCCCGACGACAACCTGAGAACCGCAAAATACATCGCCGAGAATATGCACCCCGTTCCCAGCGAAATAGTTTGCAACCTATGCCAGCAAGCGGCGGAGAAATATCTTAAATACTTCTTATTTCTCAACAACGCCGAGCCTTCCAAAACACACGACCTGCCGATACTCTTGGAAAAATGCGTAAACATATCGGGCGACTTCATGCAACTCGTAAAAAAATGCGGATTCTTAACGCAATACGCCGTCCTGCCGAGATACCCGAATGACTTGCAAATAACCGAAAACGACGTGGCGACAGCCGTGAAATTCGCTGACGACGTTAGAACGTTTGTAATGGATAAATCCGAGGTATAAATAATACGATTAACGGGGATGACCCGCCCGAACGCGAATACACGAACGCGACCGCGACGGATGGGACGAACGACGGGGGACGCGGAAGGGACGCGACGGCTTACTGACAGTGCTCTTTCTAGGCATATCGTGGCTCCTTTGCTTTTACTAGGATACCACCTAAAATACATCATGCCGACTGTTCAAAAAAGTTAGACCATCTCATTCAGTTGAGGTTTAACGTCGAAGACCCTCTCTTCGCCCGTGGAAAACCGCAGGTGCAGTTTGTAATCATCCAAAACCCGTACATCCGTAACTTTTTTGAACGGCGTTCTGTCGTCCCCGTAAACTATTCCGTCGGCTATGTACATTTGACTGTCTTTCTATTCGGCGTTAATGCGCTCGCGCACCATCTCGCCTATAATCTGGGCGGGGAGTTTGTTGGACGCTCCGGCGCGTGTTATGATGTAATCGGCGGAAAGGTCGTCCAACACGTCCAACAGTTCACGCTGGCGCGTAAAATAGCCGCCCGCTTTCGCTGTGTTGATTTTGGGCGGGTTCCGGGTATAATACTCGTCTAAAGCGTCGGCTTCTTCCTCTGTCATTTGCGCCATAATGCCCCTTAAACGTTTAAAAGTGGATAATATATTTTTCGGCACTTCATCGCGTGAAATACGTTAATCGTATTATCATCCGATAGATTGTACATAATCTCAAGCAGATTGCCGGCATTATCAAAACCAAGCACAATATATTTACGCTCGTCGTCCTCAAGAGGGGCTTCATATTGGGGATAACGGAGAACGCGGCGTATGCTGTCTTCCTGTACCCCATGCCTGAACGCGGAGCGGTTAATCTTTATACTGTTGACCATACTATTTAAGATAATACTTGGGGATAGGCAAAGTCAAATTCTTTAAAGACTTTAAAAGATTTTGACTTAAAAAGATTTTGATTTTATGGTTCGGAAATATATTATATTGATACCCATAGAGCACGCCCCGGAAAGGCGCAAAAAGGGCTGAAAATTATGAAAAACGCTTATATGGAGATGATAGTCCGGCGCGAACCCGTCGTTTTCGACGGCGCGTTCGGGACGGAGTTGCAGAAGGCGGGGCTTGCCGAGAGCGATTTCGGCGGGTACGCGGGGTGCAGCGAGTATCTGAACATCACCCGCCCCGACATCGTGGAGGGCATCCACGCGAGTTACCTTGCGGCGGGGGCGCACGTCATAGAGACCAACACTTTCGGCGGCAGCCGCGTGAAACTCGGCGAGTTCGGGCTGGGGGAGAGGGCGTACGAAATCAACAAGGCGGCGGCGGCGGCGGCGCGGAGGGCGATAGAGAAGTTTATCGGGATTGCGGGTCAAGCCCGCAATGACGGCGCAGATAGATTCGTATGCGGCTCAATCGGCCCCACGGGATTCCTTCCCTCTTCAAGCGATAAAGAGTTGTCCAAAATACAGTTCGACGAGTTGGTTGACGTATTCACCGAACAGGCTAAGGGATTGATTGATGGCGGCGCGGACGTTCTGCTGATAGAGACCTCGCAGGATCTGTTGGAAGTGCGCGCCGTAGCCATCGCCATCCGCAGGCTTAGGGCGGCGACGGGCAGGTATGTCCCGATTCAAGCGCAGATTACGATGGACGCGGGCGGGCGGATGCTGCTCGGCGGCGACATCTCGGCGTTCCTCGGCGCGGCGCACGGTCTTGGGGTTGACGTTATCGGGATGAATTGCAGCAGCGGGCCTGACGAGATGGGGCCGTATATAGACAAATTGCTTGAATTATCGACCATCCCTATATCCATGCTGCCCAACGCGGGGCTACCCGTCAACGTTGACGGCAGGGCGGTTTACAAGATGGAGCCGCGGGAGTTCGCCGAAAAGGTCTCCGCGTTTGTGCGGGACAAGGGCGTTGCGGTCGCGGGCGGATGCTGCGGCACCGCGCCGGAGCATATAAAAGCGTTGTCCGAGGCGTTGAAAGGCGTAAGCGTATTTAAACGCGACAATTCCCGCCGTACTTGTTTCTTGTCAACGTCCATATCCGGCGCGGATTTGGAGTCGGCGGCGCGGCCTGTAATCATAGGCGAGAGGCTGAACACGCAGGGGTCTAAGAAGACCAAAGAGTTTGTGGTGAGCCGCAATTTCGACGAACTCTACCAAATCGCCAAAGAGCAGATAGACGCGCGGAGCAACCTGCTCGACATCTGCGTGGCCGCCAACGAGTTGGACGTGGGCGAGGCGGAGATGATGCGCGACTTGGTTGTATTTTTGCGGGAGAGGGTGGGCGTTCCGTTCTGTATTGACACCACCGAACCCGCCGTGACGGAGGCCGCGCTTAAAGTGTCGTCCGGTTCGGTATTGATTAATTCCATAAACTACGAGCACGGCGGCGCGAAGGCGCGTAAGATACTGCCGATGGCGGTCGATTTCGGCTGTCCCGTTATCGCGCTCACTATAGACGACGCGGGGATGGCGGGGACTGTTGACAGGAAGATGGAAGTCGCGCGGCGGCTGATAGAACTTGCTTGCGGCGAGTATAAGCTGCCGGAGCATTACTTATATATTGACCCTCTCGTGTTTACGCTCGCGACGGGCGACGCGGGGACGGCGAACGCCGCGCTCGACAGCCTTGAGGCGTTGCGGCGGATAAAGGCGGAGTTCCCGAATGTCCGTACTGTTATGGGCGTAAGCAACGTGTCTTTCGGATTGAAGCCCGCCGCGAGGAGGATATTGAATAATTTGATGCTCCATCACGCCGTTAAAGCGGGGTTGGACGCGGCGATTTTCAATCCTCTTCACGTGGACGATGTCGATACTTATGATAAGGACGCTCGCGAATTAGGGGAAAATTTGCTCTTCAATCGTAGCGCGGACAGTCTGCAAAAATTCGTTGAATACTTTGCCGCGTTGGAAGCGTCGTCATCAAAATCAGTACAAAAAGGCAACACTAATATCGGTGCTGATAATGCTAAAACTAAAGCGGATCAATCCCCCGAAGAGCGTCTACACTCCGCGATTATCGACAGGGACAAGCGCAATCTGCCGGAGTTGATAGACAAACTGCTTTCGACCCATAAAGCGTCCGATATTCTGAACAACATCCTTCTCCCCGCGATGTCGGAGGTGGGCGATTTGATGGCTCGCGGCGAGATGATTCTGCCCTTTGTCCTGCAAGCGGCGGAGGCGATGAAAGAGGCGGTCTCCATCCTTGAACCGCGCCTGAAGGAGTCCGGCGGCGGCGCGGTCAAGGGCAAGATGGTCATCGCCACGGTCTACGGCGACGTTCACGACATAGGCAAGAATCTTGTAGCGTCGATATTGCGCAATCAGGGCTTCGACATTATCGACTTAGGCAAGCAGGTGGCGGTTCAGACCGTTGTTGACGCGGTGAGGCGCGAAAAGCCCGACATGGTGGGTTTGTCCGCGTTGCTCGTTACCACGAGCAAGCAGATGGGGGAGTGCGTCAAGGAGTTCGCCCGTCTTGGGATCGACGTTCCGATTATCATAGGCGGCGCGGCGGTCAACAAAGATTTCGCGTCGCGCATATCAATGCTTGACGACGGCAATAAGTACGCTCCCGGCGTATATTACGCAAAGGACGCTTTCGGCGCGGTGAAGATATTCGATTCGTTGGGCGGCGGGAAGGGTATCAATACTAATGTTACTAATGATGTCAATAGTGCGGATAATTCTGGATTGCTTCGTCGCTCCGCTCCTCGCAATGACGGTCGTTGCGTCATTGATGACCGTCATTGCGAGCGAAGCGAAGCAACTTGTTTATCTCGCCGTGAGGCAATCCAGAAAGCCGCAACGAATAAAAATCATCCATGCAATACAGAATCATCATCCCCAAAAGACACCGCCAAGTCAACCCGAAAAGCCGTAAAGCACGACTACATAATGGAACCGCCTTTCTACGGCACAAGCGAAATACTGACCTTTGACGCCGCCTCGCTGCTTTCCGGCATAGACCGCGAAAAGCTCTTCAAGACCCGCTTCGGCGGCGGCAACCTCGACGCGGCCGCCTATGCCGACGCGCGGCGGAACGAGTTTGAACCGGCGTTTGAGCGTCTCTCCGCCGACATCATAAAAGGCTCGCTCTTAGAGGCGCGGGGCTTCTACGGCTTCCTACCGGTCATAGCGGACGGCGAGACGGTCGTCATCCTCGACCCCTCCGACTACCACACGGAGCGTCTGTCGTTCCTCTTCCCGCGCATGGAGAGGAGCGGCGTCTCTTTGGCCGACTACATCCGTCCGGAGGGCGACATAGTCTCCCCGCAAGCCGTAACGATAGGCGCGAAGGTCGGCGAGCTTAGCCGCGAACTTCTCGTGAAGCATGGCCGTTACAGCGACGGTTACTATCTCAACGGTATATGCAACTACTTGGTAGAGGACGTAGCGGACAAACTCTCCGCCGAAATCCGCCGCGCCCTCGGCCTGCCGCGCGACGGCGGGCGGCGGTACAGTTTCGGGTATACGGGGATGCCTTCGCTTGAGGAACAGGCGGGGTTGCTGGAGTTTTTGGGGGTTGAGGAGCGTCTCGGCGTCACCTTAACGCCGGGGTTCCAAATGCAGCCGGAGCACTCGACGGTTGCGATTTTTGTACATCATCCTGACGCGGAATATATATCTTAAAATATGGGTGATTATCGGTAATATAACATTGGATTCGTTAAATGGTATACTTTTGGATTGTCTCGCGCCTCGATAAACAAGTTGCTTCGTCGCTTCGCTCATCGCACCGTGTTTATCGAGGCGAAGCCAACTTGTTTATCTCGCCGCAAGGCAATGACGGTCATTGCGAGCGCAGCGAAGCAATCCAGAGGGTTGATATGCAAGGGGTGTTAATGCGAAAAACAACGGCGTTTTTGCGTAGAACGGTAATCACGGCGGCCGCGCTGTTTCAGGCGGCGGCGTTCGCGGGTCCGGCGTCGGTCATAGAGTTCGTCGGCGCGGCGGCCGCTGACAGCGTCGTTTTCCAGGGGGCTTCCGCGCCGTGCGTTCCGCGTTTGCCGGCTTGGGAGCTTTCCATGAGCGAGGGAACCTACAACCGTTTCGCGGCAAGGCGCGCCTACTCCGATTGCCGCGAGGCGTTCCGCAGGGCGGCGCGCGACTTCACCGACGAGGAAAAGGCCGTGCTGACGCAGTATGTGACGCATATAGACAGTGTGGCCGGCATTGAGTTCTCTGTCCTCAACCATCTGCCGTGGCGTTTCGCGGTGGTCAGCGACGCTTTCGATCTCGGCGTTCCGAACGCGGAGAGATACATCGTGCTTACCAAGGGGCTCCTGAAGGAGATGCAGGAGTGGGCGGAGAAGCAATCGAGCATGTTCTTTGTGGGCATGGAGATGCTGATACGCGAAAAAACGCTGCTGCTGCAAAACAACAGGCGCGAGACCTTTGAAAAATTTTATGTCGAAATCTGGGGCTTCCGCAAAATCCCCGCGCTGTCGATCGACAGGCTGATGCAGGACAACGGCGTCTTCTTCTCACGCATACCGCCCAACGAGTGGGTGATCAAGATGGCGCCGAGGGACAAAGAGTACATAATGCCCGCGCTGTTGCTGCGCGACGCCGGCAAGAGCGCGGGCGGCACCGCGCAACGGGTTGCCGTATACATAGACTCGACGTCTAAAGGCTTTTTCCCGCGAAAGGGAAAGAAATCGCCGGTAGATTACAGAGACCTGCGGCTTATATCTCATTACAGAAAAAAATTTCCGCTGTCCGAATATGACTACCATCCGGTTGAAATATCGGCGGATCTGCTGACCAAATACATAGTGATGAAGTACGTAAGCGGCCGCTACGGCACGGCGCCGACGAAAATATCGGATTACTCGCAGATCGACGTTCTGATGAGGATGCTTGAATCGGGCGTGAACGTCAGATGACCGGAAGCGGCCGCCCTATACGGCTTTCATAATCCGCACCCCGTGCGGCGCGATTTGAACAGCGTTCGCGCCGGATGATTGTATTTTCTCGCCGGACAGCAGATCAGCGAAACCGCCGCCGTGATGTTTGTTCAGATTTACGGTATCGTTGCCGTCCCCGACGTTAACGGCTACAAAAATACGCTCGTTGTCGATAAATCTCTCGAAGACGAACGGACGGTGATATTCAAGGTAGACTTGACGGTAGCCGCCGTACTTAAGAGCGTCGTGACCGCGCCGTATGTCGGCGAGTTTGCGGATGTAATCTTCTAATTCGGGAACGTCTTTCGGCGGGTTATCGATATCGATATAGGGCCGCAACGGTTGGTCAGACCCTTTGTCCTTCACGCCGCGAACGCCCCACTCGCTGCCGTAGTAGATGGACGGAATGCCCGGCAGTGTGAACAGCAGCGCGTAGAGCGTGTTCAGAAACGCCTGATTTTTGATATTGCTCGCTATGCGCGGCTGGTCGTGATTGTCTAAGAAATTGTATAGCGGCAGACCGTTCGACGGCTTGGAATTCTGCACGCTGTTCGCCAATTCGTAGAGGTTGTTGTCATTATGACTGGAAAATAGGCTTTTGTATAGGATATAATTGGTGACGCTGTGCAGCGTCTCCGCGTTCACCCACCTTGCGTACTCGCCGCCTACAACCTCTCCCATCAGCCAAAAATCCGGCTTCATAGAGACGGTCACGCCGCGAAGCTCGCGCATAAAACCGAAGTCCAGAACGTTCGCGGAATCCAACCTCATGCCGTCTATATCAAACTGTTCGATCCAAAACCGCGCCGCGTCCATCAGGTGCTTGCGCACGTCGCCGTTTTGGAGGTTGAACTTGGGCAGTTCGTAGTAACCGCTCCAAGTATCGTAGTTAAACGGGTCTCCCATAGGGCTTTGACGGTTGAAGTCCACCCCCGAAAACCACCCCGCGTAGCCTCGGTTGCCGTTGCGCAGCTCCTGAAAGGCGAAGAAGTCGCGCCCGCAGTGGTTAAAGACGCTGTCTAAGACCACCCGCACGCCCTCCTTGTGAAACGCTTGGACAAGCGCCTTGAATTCGTCGTTGGTGCCGATACGGTTATCGATAGTGAAATAGTCGGTGACGTCGTAGCCGTGCGATACCGACTTCAAGACCGGGCTGAACAGAACCGCGTCGCATCCGAGGCTTTTGATATGCGGTAGCCAGCGTTCGAACACAGAAAGGGCGTGTCCTTGGAAAGCGTAGTCGTTCCGAAACGGCGCTTGGGCGAGCGGAAAGGCGTAGACGTGGTAGAATACGGCGTCTTCGAACCAGTTACGTGGGGTGGGCATGGGCAATCCTCCTGTTGCTATATAATATAAATCATTGCGCGCGGTTAAATCAACAAATTCTTTAAAGTCTTTTAAAATCAAAATCTTTAAAAGCTTTAAAGTCAAAATCTTTAAAATCAAAATCTTTAAAATCAAATTCATATTTAGACGAAAGGCGCTACGCGCCTTTCATAGATAGTTCGGGGGCTAAACCCCCGAACTTCAGTCAACGGCAAAGTCAAAGTCAAAAACCTTAGTCTGTCATTGCGTGTTGTAAGTCTTTTGACTTTGATTGAAAAAGCGGGGTGGCGGGAAAACAACCCTACGATGTCGCGGCTATTTCTTTTTGTATCATCTCCGAAACAAGTTCCGTAGGCGTTTTATGCGTCGCGAACGCCTTGCTCCTAAGGTACGCCGCCGAGGCGTCGTCAATCGCTATTATGTGCGCTACGTTGCGCCTCCAATTAGTCCACGCGCCGGTTCCGTTTGGGCCGGGGGCGGGCGGATTCTTCGTGTACTCTTCGTCGAGAGCGTCGGCTATTGCTTCTTCCGTTTCCGTCATTTTTACGGTTCTCTCCTATCTTTGTTTAATAAATGCATATAAACACTCCTGCACTTCATAGCGTGAAATATACGAAAAACACCGTCACCTATAATGTTATACATTATTTCAAGAGGACGGGCGTTTATATCGTAACCGATAAGCAAATACCTATCTTCGGATGCGTTTGCGCCGCGCTCAATCAGACCGTCGTAAGTAAAATTATCGAAAGCCCAAATAATATCGGATTCCAATATACCGTGTTTAGATGCCGAACGGCTAAACTCAAATATCGGGTTCATATTATAAAGATAATATTTGGGGACAACGGCTGTCAAATTTATTGAGGGTGACGGGGCCGACCACCGACACCCGCATCCCCACTCATATCCGGGCGTGAATGCGGGACGGACGGAATTTCAGCCGAAAAGGGCGGTTCGGCGGTGTCGGAGAGGGTCAAAAACCGTCAAAAATGGCGTTTTTGATGTTTTTTGAGTGGTTTGGTATTGAAATCTTAAAAAAATTGCGGATTTCAGACGAAATTATTATTTTATAGATGCGTTTTTTTTAGGTTTAACACTCTTTGAGGGAGACTTATATGAAACTCTTTAATCGGCAGGGACGGGCGCTGTTGTTGTTGACGGCGGTGTTGTCGGTGTGGGCTTGGGCGCAGAATACCGCTAAAGTGCCTATTAAAGTTAATGTGAACGCCGCCGTCAGCGCGGTGCCCGACGGCGCGAGCGGGTTTGAGACGGTGAACATTAACGTAACGGCGAATGTTACGGACACATTGCGCCTACCGGTCAGGGCAACGGACGGTGTGATATATTTCGGAGCGCAACGGCATGCCAACGCTCCTGCAATCATCAGCAACAGAGGCGGGAATATTACTGTCAACCTGCCCGCGCAATCGTATAAGAGCGCGGAAGTCTCATTGTATACGGTGAACGGTAAGCGGATTATGCACAATAACGTATCATCTTCCAACGCTGTAAATAACATATCGCGTTGGAATTTGGCTACTGGGGTTTACTTGCTGTCTGTGAGGGGCGCGAACAGCGAAGCGGTTACAGCGCGGCTTTCGCATAGCGGCGGGGGGTTGAGTATCAATGTGGCATTTGCTGACGCGAGCGGGAACATTGCCGACGCTCGGAAGATGTCTAAGCAAACGGCGGACTGGAGGGTTTTGCAGTGGACGGTTATAGTGTCGACGGCGGGGTACAAAGACAGCGTATTTATGATTCAGCCTGTTACTGGAAATAACACGTTGCAGAATATAACGTTGCGTGAAGAAACAGTGTCGCCGCCCGACCACGTCCATGACTGGGGGGATTGGGTTGTGACGACGCCGGCGACGTGCGCGGCTGCGGGGGTGGAGACGAGGACGTGCAGGTTGGACGCGAGCCATAAGGAGACGCGGGCGGTGGCGCAGTTGACGGGGGCGTCTTGCAATTCGGGGGGCGGGTCGTCGGAGACGGTGTCGTTGGGGGGGGTGAAGTGGATGAAGAAGAATCTGAATGTGGAGACGGCGGATTCGTGGTGCTATCTAAACAGTCCTGACAGTTGCGCAAAGTACGGGCGGTTGTATACGTGGGCGGCGGCGAAGACGGCTTGTCAGTCGGTTGGGATGAGGCTTCCGACTCGCGCGGAGTGGGATAATTTGGCGGAGTCTGTCGGTGGGACGAAGTCTTCTAGTTACGGAACGTATCATGATTGGTACGGTGCGGGTACGAAGCTGAAATCGACAAGCGGTTGGTACAATAACGGCAACGGTACAGATCAGTACGGGTTTTCGGCCTTGCCTGGCGGCTACCGCTACTCTGACGGTACGTTCTACGATGCCGGCCACGACGGCTACTGGTGGTCGTCTGAGGAGGGCGGCAGCGGCCGCGCTTACCTCCGGAACATGCACTACTACGGCGACTACGTGTACGAGGTCAACAGCGGCAAGAGCTACGGGCTGTCGGTGCGTTGTGTTGAGGACTGAAGCGCGGTACGGTAGGCGAAGCCAACCGTATCGCGCCGAGGGTAGCCGCGAAGCGGCAACCCTGGTGCGGTGTTTGGTTACATAGATAATGTTGGGGTAGGAGATTGTTTTGTTAAAACCCGCCGCGAGGCTGGTCGAAAAAAATTTTGAACCGGGATTTTCGGCAATACGGGAGAATCCCGTAACGCGAACGCGAACAGCAACGGCAATCGCGGCGGCTTCCCGGCGCTGTGCGTTCAGGACTGATAGCGTGGTGCGTTAGGCGTTAGTATTGTCGGGGCGGGTCCACTAGGTTGTCTGGCGGGTCCGCCCCGATTAATTTTAGTTTGACTTCGTCGGTCGGCGGGTATTATATTAAAGATTCAGCGAACCAAAGGAGCGCAATATGACCACGTTAGTAATTGACCGTCAAACGCTGCCCGAACCTGTATCATCTCTTTTGAGTACGGCGCGGATAGCGGTACGGCAGTCGTTAAGCGGCGGAACCATAACGTTGACGCCGATTGTTGACCCTGCCGATTATGATAACGAAACTGACTATTTGAACGCCATTCCCGGTATGCCTGAAAAACTTATCGAAGGGCTTAACACGCCTTCGTCCGAATGTATTCCGTTAGAAAGACTATGGGACGATGTATAAACTTGAGTTTACCAAACAAGCGCAAAAGGACGCCAAGATTGCCGCGCGTGCAGGCTATGAAAAACAAGTGAAAGAGATCTTGGAGACCGTCCAAGAAAATCCATTTAAGCCTATCCAACATTTTGAAAGGCTTGTCGGCAATCTAAAAAGTATGTATTCTCGCCATATAGACTATCACAACCGCTTTATTTATGCGGTATTTCCCAACAAGGATGGTCTGAGAAATGAAAAAGCCGAGTTATACGAAGGCATAGTACATGTGGTTAGTATGTGGGGACACAATTACTAAATGCGAGCCGTCGCGGGAGGCGGATATGGCGGTTGAGTTTTTTGCCGAGATTGAAAGCGCTCAGGCGGAAGCAAGAGCGGCTGGTATACCCGATTGCAGGGTGTAATTTGACTTTGTCGGTCGGCGGATATTCCATACATAAATATTGACATTCCCCGCTAAAAAGCATTATATTACTCTAATCATGGACACAATCGAAAAATTAAAGCTGTTAAGCGACGCCTCCCAATACGACCTCGCCTGCGCCTGCGGGACTCGCGGCGGGCCTGACCATCGGGTTCGCAAGGACGACGGGTCTTGGCTCTATCCGGTCTCCATGCCCGGCGGCGGGTACTCCATCATGCTTAAAACGTTGATTTCCAATGTGTGCAGCAACGACTGCGGGTACTGCCCGTTCAGGACGGCGCGGGACGTGCCCCGGTGCACCATCACGCCGGACGAGATGGCTAAGCTGTTTATGGATTACGACCGTCAGCGCGGCCTCATCGGGATATTCCTAAGCAGCGGGGTGGTGGGGACGCCGGACAACACTATGGATTTGATCAACGGGACGGCGAGGATTTTGCGGCGCAAATACGCCTACAGGGGGTACATCCACCTAAAGGTGATACCCGGGGCGAGCGACGCCGCGATAGACGAGGCGATCGCCCTTGCCAGCGCGGTCTCCGTGAACATAGAGGTGCCGGGCGAGAAGCACTTTTCGGCTTTGTCGCAAAAGAAGGATTTTCTGAAGGACATCATCCGCCCAATGCGCCGCATAGCGCGGTTGACCGATAAGGGGACGCGGTATCACAGGGTCAGGCAGACGACGCAGTTCATAGTGGGCGCGGCGGACGAGACGGACGCGGAGATCGTGAGGTACACGTCGGGTCTGTACAAGAGGCTGAACTTGGACAGGGTCTACTTCTCCTCCTACCAGCGCGGTCTGGGGAGCGAGGCGATACCCGGGGAGCGGCGCGTTGGTGCGGCGGAGGACGGGTTTGTGCGGGAGCATAGGCTGTATCAGGTGGATTTTCTGTTCCGGCAGTACGGTTTTACCGAAGATGATATACAGTATGACGAGAGCGGGCGTTTATTCATAGACAAAGACCCTAAGTTGATGTGGGCGGAGCGGCACCCGGAGCGTTTCCCTGTGGATGTGAACAGGGCGGAACTGCCGACGCTGCTGCGCGTCCCCGGCATAGGGCCGGCGACGGCGCGGCGAATCGTGAAGATGCGGTCGGGCGGGTCGCGGATACCGTCTATTGACGGGCTGCCGCTTAGGGGGAAGCGGCGGGCGCTTGCGGAAAAGTATTTGACTTGCTGATGTTTTTTATTCATTGCAACTCGTTTAAAATAAATGTGTTATGTTAGATTACTTAATACTAAGTATCATACGATGCCGGTATCATTGTCATAGCGATAGTTATTTTTCTTAACAATTGTCAGGAGTCTGAGTTATGAAGATCAAATCGATGCTTTGCATTTTTATGGCGGCGGCTCTTGTTGCGGCGGCTTGGGCGGAGCCGCCGAATTCAGTGGGCGGCGTCAGACGTGTTGCTTTCGTAAGTCTGTTCGGAAGCGACATGCAGGCCGGTGCGCCTAATCTTGCGACAGTTAAAATCATGATGGACGGCGCCGACACGCTGTTGAAGGATTTTAGAGAGGGAAGCATCGCTTGGACGGCATGGGATTTGAACGGGTACAACACCGGGAACCAGCTTACCGTCGCTTCCGCCCGGTCCGGCGTGCCTCTGAGCAAGGCGGACTCTGTGCTTGTAACCGCGCGGAAAGCATACACTACGATACGCATACGCAGCGAATATTACGACTCGGTGTCAATGTCGCGCGCTCGCGACTCTGTGGACTTATGGGTCGGTCCGGGCCCCGCCGCCAAACTCTACGTTGAGATCACAGACGACTCTTTGCAGAGTCTGCGCTCCGCAAACAGGGTGGATACGGTGAGGATCTGCGGCGCGTGTACTGAAAACACGGATTTCTACGCGATTGTGCGCGACCAGTACGACAACTGGGTTGACGCCGCTTCCGATACGAGAGGAACTATAATGTGGACATCGGCGGATCAAACAATCGCTGGTGCGGCGAAAGGGCCCAATCCGGCGCGCGGGCAGGGAAAGGCTACCCGCGTAGGAAACGAGGGCATAGCGCGGTTTACGGTGACTTATACCCCTAACGGCGGGTCGGCGCTGCTGACCGCCAACGGTTTTATCAAAGTGGAAAATATTATCTATACAGACATAGAAATAGGCGTAAAGCTAAGCGGTGCGTTCATACCGATCTCTTCAAGCGCAGCCCCCAACAACGCGGGGACGATAAATGCGGTTGTAAATACCGACACTACGCTTTGGGCGAGGCTGCGGCGTCCGGACGGTAATTGGACGGAAGCGGTGCCGGTTAATTGGACGTCAACCGGCATTCCCGGCGTCACGAACCCGACCGGCCCGTTGGGTTCTTGGAAAATAAAGCCCTCCGAGCTTACCGCGACCGGTAAGGTGACCGCCGGCATACCGTCCGGTTTCGGTACCGGCAGCGTCAGCGTGAACATCGTCGTCAAGCAAAACAATCCCGTCGTCGAGCCGCCGGGGGACCCGGTTAGGATACGGATAGAGGGGCGGGAGGGACCGGTCGGCGATACCCTAATACTATCGTTCACCGATGATCATCAGTTGCTGTTTGCCGTAGCCTTGGACGCGCAAGGCAATAAGATAGGCGATTACCCGAGCGATTGGAGAGCCGACCATCCGGTTATTGTAAATCAGACGGATCGTCCGGTAATCGTTTACTCTCCCGGTAATGCTGTGGAAAACTGGTGCGGGTGGCTCGTGGTGACAGGTACCGAGAACAAGTCGTTTAAAGATTCCTTATATATTTGCATGACCGGCCGTATGGAGATGCCGCTATACGCGATTACCCGCGATTACGACGGTTGCGGTTACTTGGATAGGATAGAGATGAGGTACGGGAAGCCGGTTTACTTTAAAGGCGGAAGCACCGCAACCGTGAAGAATCCGAACGCTAATTTGATCGGCGTCAAGTACAATACGACTGATTTGGCGGTCGATTCGGTGACTGTGAGTCCCAAGGATTCGTCCGCGGCGATCTGGTTGCGTGACGTCGTCCCGCACGGCAGTACGCCGTTGCAGACCGGCTGGACTCCGACGGTCGCCATAGGCAAGGGCTTTCTTTATACCGGTAACGGCGAAGACAATGATGTTTGCGGTACTGACGCGACTCAGACAATTAATACCCGTGACGGCGCGGCGCCGGTTATTGAGTACGCCAAGCTCATTTTGGATGAAAACTTTATGATAGTGAAGTTCAGCGAGAGGATCAGGCCGTACGACCGCCCGACGTTCGGTTCCGACCGTGAGACAATCAACTTTAACTTCCCGCCGGGACTGCTCTTCAATATATGGACTAAATGGGGGCTGCTGAATAAGGCGGCGGATACGCGCTCTCTCTCCAAAACGGCCGGCGACCCCAATGCAGACGCTGTTGTAATGCAAGCAGGCGCGTTGAACGGAATCATGGGGGTATACCCTAACGACGAATACTCGTTGAAGTTTTTCTTGATAGATGGAATTAAGGTCGGTCCGCCCGGCGGTTACATCAATATCAGGACGTTTGATCAGGTCATAGATCCGGTTAACCAGACATCGATGGAAGATCGCTTGGGGAACGCGCCGGGTCAAAATAACCGCAAGGTGAAGATTACTTACGGCACAGCGGCGGACGCCGTAGCCGTAGCCTCGCGCGACCGCGTGATCCCCGCCGCCGCGCGCCCCGGCGAAGAACTTGCTGTCGCAGCTCCGGCGGTTCCTTTGACCGCCGAGTTCGCCGTCGGCCCGAATCCTGCCGGCAAGTCGTCGGGCGGCGCGGTGAGCTTCTTCCGTCACGGAAGCCGCGCAACCTGCTCTACGCTGTCGATTTATAACGCGGCGGGCAATATAGTCAGGAAGATACGCGTCATTGACGACTCCGTCGACGGTCGATCGATCCGTAAGGTGAGTTCATGGGATTTGCGCGACGCTAACGGCCGCCCCGTGCCGGACGGAACATATCTGGTGCGCGGCAAGATTAAGACGAAAAACGGCAAAACGGAGCGGGTGTCGCTTGCCGTGGGTGTGGCGAGGCAGCCTTATTAAGGGGATTATTTACGAGACCGCCTTTTTCAACGCCTCCGCGATCTCCGCCGGAAGCCGCGCAGGTCTGCCGCTCGCCAAGTTCACGCAAGCGGCCTTTACCTCGCCGCAGACCAATAGCGTCTCGCCTCTGCTCACCTCCGTATAGAACGTCATCGTCGCGGAGGTTACGTCTTTGACGGATGTGGTCACCGTCAGCACGTCGTTGTAATGCGCCGCCTGTTTATATTTCAGGTTAGCCTCGGCGACCGCGAAGGCGAACCCTTTTTCGTGGTAGACGGAGAGTTCCACGCCCAAATCGCGCAACAATTCTGTGCGGCCGCGCTCCATGTAGCGCAGGTAGTTGGCGTAGTAGACGACGTTGCCGCAATCGGTGTCTTCGTAGTAGACCCTGATTGTAAGTTCGTTAGCGTTCTTCAAGGTTATACTCCTTAATCTTTCTCCACAGCGTAGACCGCGATATCCCCAGTATTTTCGCGGCTTCCGTGTAGTTTTGGTTTGCGGCGGTCAGAACGAACTTTATGTGTTCGCGTTCCACTTCCGCCAGCGTGGCTATTCTATCGCCTATATACGTGCTGACGTCTGTTCGCGCCTCGGGCCCGGCCAGCAGCAGCCGGTTCGCGAACATAGACTCCGGCAGGTCGCGTTCCGTGATTTCGTTGTCCTCGGCCATCACCACGGCGTGTTCGATGATGTTCTCCAGCTCCCGGATGTTTCCCGGATAATCGTAGGCGGCGATGAGGCCTTCGGCCGCTTTCGAGAAACGCGCCACGTTTTTGCCGAAGTCTTGGTTGTATTTGTGCACGAACAGGCTGACGAGATTCGGGATGGTCTCTTTGCGTTCGCGCAGTGGGGGCAGGTGGAGCTGGAAGACGTTCAGGCGGAAGAAGAGGTCTTCGCGGAACTCGCCTTTTTCCATGAGTTTGCGCAAATCTTTGTTCGTGGCGGCGATCACGCGCACGTCCACGGGGCGCAGGGCGGTGTCGCCGACGCTGCGGAACATGCGTTCTTGGAGGAAGCGCAGGAGTTTGACCTGGGCGGGCAGAGAGAGTTCGCCGACCTCGTCTAAGAATAGGGTGCCGCCGTGCGCCTCCTCGACGAGGCCGGGTTTGTCGCGGTCGGCTCCGGTGAACGCCCCTTTTTTGTAGCCGAAGAACTCGCTTTCGAAGAGGGTGTCGGGGACGGCCCCGCAGTTCACCGCCACGAAGCGCCCGCCGGCGCACAGCGAGTGGCGGTGGATGATGCGCGCGAAGAACTCCTTGCCCGTCCCGCTCTCGCCGCCTATCAGCACGGTGGAGGAGGTGGGCGCGATCTTCATGGCCACGCGCAGCACCTTCTTCATGGCGGGGCTGTCGGCCATCAGATCGTCGAGGATGCGCTCTTCATGCTCTATGCGGTTGCGTTCCCCGCGTTCTATATTGCCGCGCTTTTCGGCGCCGTCGGTTCGTTCCATTTTTTTTGTTTGCGTCGTTTTTTGTGTATGTTCGCGGAAAGAATTATTTTTCATATAATCCGTCGATAATAACAAGAATATAAAACATCGCCACGCAAAGAGTCAATATATTAATATGAACGTCAGCCGTAAAATCGAAAAAACAGCCTTGCCGGCGCTTTTTCTTCTGAGCCTTGCGGTTTTGGCGGGCTTCATCCCCTTCGGCGCGGGCCCTTTGCGCGGCGTCGCCGAGAACGCGCTCAAGGACATGGGGGCCGACTCCGTTTCCGTCGGGAGCGTCTCCGTCGTGTTGTGGACGGGTTTGCAGGCAAAGGAAGTATCCGCTTACAAGCGTATAAGCAATAAAGGCGACGGTTACCGCGTGCGCGCGGCGCAAGCCGATATCCGTTGCAATTTGGTCGGCGCGGCCCTCGCCCTCGCCGCCGATCCCGGCATTTTCAAGTCCGACCGCGACGTATTCCGCGAGGCCTACGAGAGGCCGTTCGAGCTGGCGGGGGAGGCGTTCGGCGCGGCCGTTTCTTTGCGCCCCGTCAAAAAGATATCCCTTCACGGCGCGGGAATCGGTTTCATAGGCAGGGGAAAGCCCGGCGTCTCCGTGTCCGGGGCGGATGTCATTCTCGGCAGGAGCGGAAGCGCCGCGTTCTCCGGGAGCGTAACGGTGAAGGAGGCCGTTATCCCGACCTTAGCGAAGGTCGAGCGTTTCCACGTTAAGATATCGGTTGACGATAAGAATCTTGAGCTTATGAACGGCGTCGGGACGGTTTTCGGCGGCAAGCTCCGCGCGCACATCGCCGTCGACGCGCGTCAATCCAAAATATTGCGCGGAGAGGTGTTCGTCGGCGGGATGGATTTGGAGAAGTTTTGCGCCGGAACGGGCTTCTCGCCGGGCAGGCTCGCGGGCAAGGCGGACATCGAGGCGCGTTTGGAGGGCGGCTCTCCCATACGGTTGGATTCCTTTAAAGCGAACGGGCGCGCTACGGTTACGAACCTGACGGCGGCGGATTTGGCGCTGCAAACCGCGCCGATCGTAAACCGGCTCTCGCGCGATCTGCGGCTGTTGCGCTTCTCCGAGGTGAAGGGCGGCTTCGCCGTCGCGGGCGGGCGGCTCTACTTCAAGGAGATAAAAGGCGCGGGGGACGTGCTCAAATTCCGTTCCTCGGGATGGGTCGGGTTCGACGGAAAGCTGAGCCAGGATTTTGACGGGGAGCTGAGCCGGGACTTCGTCGCCGGGCTGCCGAGGCTCGTCAGGAACTCGCTTGAAAAAACGGACGACGAAGGCGGGCGGTTCAAGTGCAAAATCGGCGGGGCCTTCCACAATCCGCGCATCGATGTGGACAAAAGCGTCTACGACCGGGCGATAGGCGGGTTCTTCAAGGATCTGTTTAAGTGACGGGCGGTAAAGAAATTTTGCGCATATACCGATAAGTTATATATTATATTATAGATATATTTGGATTTATCGGTGCAAACGTATATTTAGGCGGGGGAGGGCGTTATTATGATGAAAGCCGGTTACGGGGCGTACAAGGGCGCGCAGTCCGAGACAAACGACAAGGGCAAGCTCATCCTTGTGACCTACGACGTGGCCATAAAGCACGCGAAGCTGGCGCTTGAGCTGTTTGACGACAAAAAGAAGATTGAGGAGCGCGCCAAGCACATATTCAAGATACAAGACGCGTTGGAGGAGCTCCAGGTCTCCCTGAACTTAGACGCCGGCGGGGAGATCGCGGCGAACCTGTTCAACCTGTACTCCTACATGTTCAGCTCGACCATAGACGCCAACATACACGGCGACAAGGCCAAAATGGAGGAAGTATTGCGTTATTTGGAGACGTTGCGCGAGGCGTGGGGGCAGGCGCACTTGAAGGCGAAGGCGGAGTCCGCGCCGGACATCAATCTGGAGAACGCGGCGGTGTGAGTTTTCAGCGTTTTCGGCGGCGGCGCAAATTTATTTGCGTATAGCCGCTGCGGCGTATTATATTATACCGTTGCGCGGAGGCGTAATTTTTTGCGGAAGTGGTGGAATTGGTAGACGCGCTAGGTTCAGGTCCTAGTGGGTGCAAGCCTGTGGGGGTTCGAGTCCCCCCTTCCGCATTTTTTCCATTATACAAATTACACCGTTTATACAAAAAAATTATAAAGTCGAACGCACACTGTTCGGGCGGCCCGCGATGCAGAGTGGTGAAAACAAGATCGCTGTTCTTCCGCCGGCCGTCGTTGAGAAGATCGCCGCCGGGGAGGTGGTGGAGCGTCCGGCTTCCGTCCTTAAAGAGCTGGTGGAGAACTCCATAGACGCCGGCGCGGCGCGTATCGACGTTTCGGTCGAGGGGGCGGGCTTCTCCATGATGCGCGTCGCCGACGACGGGTGCGGGATGTCGCGGGCGGACTTGGCGATGAGCGTTTTGCCGCACGCCACAAGCAAAATACGTTCGGCGGACGATCTATATTCCATCGCCACGATGGGGTTTCGCGGCGAGGCGCTTGCGAGCATATCGGCCGTAAGCCGAATGACGGCGGCCGCTTACGACGGCGATCCGTCGGGGCTGGGTTACGAGATATCCGTGAACGGCGGGGTGTCGGGCGAGATATCGCCTGTTTCGAGGACGCGCGGGACAACCATAACCGTGCGCGAGCTCTTTTACAACGTTCCGGCGCGCAGAAAGTTCATGAAGACCGAGCGCGGCGAGCAGATGGCAATCATAAAGGCTATGGAGCAGCTGTCGATACCCTTTCCGGCCGTGCACTTTACCGTTACCGTAGACGGGAAGCGGTTATTGGACATGCCGCCGGCCGCGAATCTTTTGGAGCGGATCCGCCAAGCCGCCGGAAACGATTTTTCAAAGGGGCTTGTCGAATGCGGCGGGGACGGCGACGGCATGTCGGTGTTGGCGTACGTGTCTACGCCGGAGAAGTTGCAGGCGAAGCCGCGTTTTCAGAGCTTGTACGTGAATTTGAGGCGGATCGACAACGAGTCGGTCACCTTCGCGATAAGGGAGGCTTTCGCCCAGTTTTTGGGGCACGGGAACAGGCCGGCGTTTTTCTGTTTTTTAGATGTTGACCCGGACAAGATCGACGTGAACGTCCACCCCACGAAGCAGCAGGTGAAGTTCGACAACGAGCGCGGGGTTTTCGGATTTATCTACAACGTCGTGAAGAACGGGTTGCGCAAGTCGGAGGTGTCAACGGGCGATCTGTCGCGGACGGGCGGCGGCACGGGCTTCGGCGGCGTCAACGGCGGCGGGACGGGCGGGATCGGTTTCGCGGGCGGCGGTTTTCCGTTCGATTCGGGGAATGACGGCGGATCGGCGGGCGCGGATCGGCCGTCCATGAGCTTTTTCCCGACGCCGTTCGTCAGCTTGGATATAAACGGCAATCCGGCGGGCGGCGGGGACGCGGCGGGGAACGCGGCGATAGCGGGGATAGAGGGGATCGGCGGCGCGGCGGCGGTTCAGACCCACGAGTTGATCCAATGCTACCAGATTCACGGGATTTTCATCCTCGCGCCGATAAAGAACGGCATACTGCTGATAGACCAGCACGCCGCCGACGAGCGCGTGCGTTACGAACAGGCGCTGAGGGACATGGAGAGCGGGAGCCCGGTCTCCCAGCAGCTTCTCTTTCCGATAGTGCTCGAGATGGGACCGGCGGAGAGGGCGGTGCTTGATTCCGGCAAAAAGTATTTCAGCGGGCTGGGCTTTGAAATATCCGATTTCGGCGGCGGCTCGGTTTCCGTCTCCGCTCTGCCGGCCTTTTTGCGGGACGGGGAGGCGGAGGGCGCGGTGAGGGAGATGGTGCGCTACCTGCTCGACGGCCGCGGCCCGGAGACGCTCAAAGAGCCGGTAAAGCGTTTCGCGGCGGCGTTCGCCTGCGGGGCGGCGATAAAGTCGGGGCAGAAGTTGAGCTTGGAAGAGATGAACGCGCTGATAAACGCGTTATTTTCGGCCGAAAACCCGTACACGTGTCCGCACGGGCGTCCTACGTTCGTGCGTATATCCGTAGACGAGCTGACGCGGCGTTTCCTAAGATGAGGGAGATTATGGGCGCAGATTCTGAAAAGGGCACCTGCACGTTCAAGATGCCGGAGCGTTTCAACGCGGAGACCCCGCACAAGACGGTCGCTATGCTCAAGGAGCTGCCGGACGGCGAGTGGGAACGCGTCGTGCTTGATATGAGCGACACCGTCTTTATGGACAGCGCGGGGATAGGGGTTCTCGTCTTCCTCTACAAAGAGCTTACGGCCAAGAACAAAGCCCTTGTTCTGCGGAACCCGCAGCGCAAGATTTACGACATTCTGACGGAAATCGGCGTGGACAGGCTCTTCGACGCGGAGCTCTCGTCCGGCGTGAAGAAGAGCGAGGTCAGGCTCGCCGAACTCGACGAGCAGCTTCAGATAGAGGAAGAGACGGTTGACGGCGTCTGCATCATATCGCTCATCGGCGTGATGAACTATCCTAACGGCTCCACGCTCTTCAAAAACCGCATATTTTTGACGTTGGCGTACACGAACAAAATCCTTTTGGACTGCAAGGGGCTCGCGTTCTTCGACAGTCTGAGCGTGGGATCGATGCTCAGGCTCAGCCGGCTTTTGCAGGACAACGGCGGTTCCATGAAGATATGCTGCGCCAACGAGGTGGTGCGGGATGTTTTCGCGAGTTTGGGGATAGACTCCATAATCCGTCTCTACGGCACGCGGGAATCGGCGCTTGCGGATTGGAAATGACGGGGACGCGGCATAGCGGCGCGGCGGCGGTGGCGTTCAGATCGATAGGGTGCCGGACGAATCAGGAGGAATCGGCGGCGCTCAGGGCCGAGCTTCTGTCTATAGGCTTCTCGGTCGTAGACGGGCTTGAGAAGGCGGACGTCGTGATCGTCAACACCTGCTCCGTAACCTCCCTCGCGGAGTCTAAGACGCGGCGTTTCATACAATCGCTTTCGAGTTCCGCCCCGACCGCTAAGATATTGGTGACAGGCTGTTTCGCGCAGCGGCACGGCGATTCTATACTGAAATACCCCGGCGTGGAGTGGGTCGTAGGCAACGCGGACAAGCATCGCATCCCGTCGATCATCGCGGAGTCCGGCGGGGCGCGTCTCTCGGATATTAACGCAAACAGCCCCGTCTTTTGGGGCGATAACGTTGAGGATCCGGCCGCGTCGGGCCGTACGCGTTTTTCGCTGAAAATACAGGAAGGATGCAATTTCAGGTGCGCCTACTGCGTAGTCCCAATGCTGCGCGGCCCGTCGCGCGGCGCGCCTATGAACCGGCTTGTCGATACCTTTAAAAAGGCGGTCGGCATGGGGTACAAGGAGATAGTGCTGACGGGAACGCATATAGGACAGTACCGCCAAGCTGTTGACGGAGGCCGTCTTAGCGATGTTCAGTTGATAGAGGGCGGGACGTTTGCGGAGATCGACGTGAATCAAGGCGGAGGCCGAACCGGCGGGTTGGAAAGGCTGCTTGAGGAGTTTCTGAAAATCGGCGGCGACTACCGCATCCGCCTCTCCTCTTTGGATCCGCGCGACCTGACCGACGCGTTGATCGCCGAGGCGGGGGAGAATCCGAGGGTTTGCAGCCACCTGCACGTGAGCGTCCAGAGTTTGTGCGCCGAGACGCTGTCGGGAATGGGCAGGCCGTACGGCGATCTTGATTCGCTGATCGATCGTTTGCGCGGTTTCAGGGAGAGGCACCCTGCGGCGGGATTGGGGGCCGACTTCATCGTCGGGCACCCCGGGGAGAGCGAAGCGATGTTCGAGGCGACGCTGCGCGGCGCGGAGGCGGTCGGTTTCACCTACGGGCACGTCTTCCGCTATTCGAGGCGTCCGGGCACGAAATCCGCCGAAATGCCCGGTCAAATAGCCGAATCGGTAAAAAAACGCAGGAGCGCCGCGCTTTTGGAAATATTACAAAAAAGCCGGGAAAAATTTTTATCCTTGATATTTGCGCGCCCATTATGTATAATTATAGAGACTGAGCGTCCCGCCGGGGGCGTGAGCGAAAACTATATCAGGGTGGAGGTTCCGGGCGCCGCCGCCATCCGAAACACTTGGATGCGGGTCGTTCTCACCGGCGAAAGGCGGGGGGGGCGCTGTTTGGCCGAAGAGCTGCCGTCGGACGGCGGCGGGGACGGACGTTATCCTAAAAAGGCTTAGAGACTATCTATGAGCGAAGAAAAATCAAGCGCGGTCGGGATGAAGGAGCGGATTGCCGCCATTGTGGAAGATGTGGACAGTCTTCCCTCGCTGCCCTCCATTGTCGTTAAGTTGATCGACGTCGTGAACTCTTCCGAGAGCTCGGCGGAGGATGCCGCCGAACTCATAGAGAAGGATCCGGCGCTCACGAGCAAGATGATACGCTTGGCCAACAGCGCCTTCTACGGCATACCGCGCAGCATCTCCTCGGTCACGAGCGCGGTGGTCGTGCTCGGCTTCAACACCATACGGTCGCTTGTGCTGAGCGCCTCCGTGGCCAAAATGTTCGACGGGAAGCATACCATAGACATCGACCGCTTCTGGAAGCACTCGGTCGTCACGGCCATGGCCTCCAAGATAATCGTGCGCCACCTTATGGGCGTGCGCATGATGGATCCGGAGAGCGCCTTCTGCGCCGGCGTTTTGCACGACATAGGCATGCTCATCTTCAGCCAATACATGGCGGACGATTACGCTAAGGTGTGCGAGTACGCGAAGGCGAACAATATCCCGCTGATGGAGGCCGAAGACAAGATAATGGGCGTCAACCACGCCAAAATGGGCAAGATATTGGCCGACAGGTGGTCTTTGCCCTCCGACCTTGAATACGCCATAGTTTACCACCATACGCCGGAGAGCGCCGACAAGGCCTCCCTCTTGGTGAACGTCATACACTTGGCCGACAACATCGCCCACGATTTGGGCTGCGGGCACTGGGAGGGCGAGGCGCGCAAGCCGGAGAGCTCCGCCTGCCGCGCCGAACTCAAAATCGGCGACGCGGATTACGCCAAGATTATGTTCAATATAGAGAGCTCGCTCGACAAATCGCAAGAATTTTTGGCTATCTTGAAATAGGAAAACGATGGGATTTTTAGAACGACTGAAAGGCGGGCTCAGCAAGACCCGCACGCAGATAGCCGCCATAGTGAAGAGCGGCGCAACCGTAGACGACGAATTCTTCGAGACGCTCTCGGAGGCGCTCATAACCGCGGATGTCGGGGTAGACCTTGTCGACCGCATTTTCGACGATTACCGCGACGAAATCAAGCGGAGGGGCGTAAACACGCGCCGGGAGGCCTACGCGCTAATCAAAGAAATGCTCGCCGCCGATCTCACCGTCGCTAAATCCATGGAAGATTTCCCGCCCAAACCGTGGGTGATGCTCGTGGTAGGGGTGAACGGCGTGGGCAAAACCACGACTATCGGGAAGTTCGCTCAAGAGTTGCGCGCGGCCGGCAAAAAGGTGATGCTGGGCGCCGCCGACACCTTTAGGGCCGGCGCGATAGAGCAGCTGAAGATTTGGGCCGAGCGGACGGGCAGCGATTTCGTGGCGCAGCACGAGGGCGCGGACGCGGCCAGCGTGGCCTTCGACGCCATGGAAGCCGCGAAGAGCCGGGGGACGGATGTGCTGATGCTCGACACCGCCGGCAGGCTCCACGTCAAGACCAACTTGATGAATGAACTGGAGAAGATGCTGAGGGTGATAAAGCGCAACACCCCGCACGCTCCGAACGAGATTTTGCTGGTGGTGGACGCGACGAACGGCCAGAACGCCATGAAGCAGGCGGAGGCGTTCCACGAGACGGTAGGGCTTACGGGCCTTGTGATAACTAAACTCGACGGCACGGCGAAAGGCGGCATAGCGATAGCGCTTACGCGGCGGTTCAACATACCCATAAGAAAGATAGGCGTAGGCGAGGGGATAGAAGACTTGCAGGACTTTGATCCGGCGGCATACGTGGACGCGATGCTCGGCGATTCGGTTGAAACCATTTAAAAGGAGGCTGACGGTTATGACTGCGGACGAAATGAAGGCGGAACTTTACGAACGGGCCCGCGTGTACATGGCGCAAGCGCATCCCGAATACGACTCGGAGGCCATAGCGAGCCACGCCCGGCACGGCGTGGACGCGATGATCAACGCCCGAATCACGGCGGGAGAAGACGAAGCGAAGGCGCTTGAGTACGCTATCGGGTGCGACATAAAAAAACTTATAACGGTGGTTGTGACGTAACGGAAAAAATTCGCGCAATAAAATCCATGCGTAGGCCGTATATCGGTATAATGACGCAAAAACCGTTAATGCCGATAACAGGAGGCGAAAACGCTTATGCCTACCGCGACTGCGGCCGCCGCGAAATCCGTTTCGCGCCGTCCGGCCCTTTTTTTGGCCGCCGGGATTTTGTTTCTCGGAGGCTTCATGTTTAGCGGCTGCGCGCCCGATAACGGCGCGAACCCCGCAGACGCGCCGCGCGGGAGCTCTTTCCGCGATCTGTTCAAACCCGCCGACGAAGAACCGCCTGCGGTTTCCGCCCCTAAGCAGCACACGGCGGCGGACGCCAAAGAAAACTTCCACATCTATCTCGCGTTCGGCCAATCGAACATGGAAGGCCAGAATTGGAACGGCTCGTCTATCGTATACAACGACGCGATCCCCATGACGTACAAAGAGAACGTAGACCCGCGTTTTCAAGTGATGGCGGCGGTAGGCGGCTCCTATAAAATCACAAACTCCCAAAACGAGCAACGCGTCAAAGGGCAGTGGTATAAGGCCGTGCCCCCGCTGGTAAGGAGCAATACCGGACTGTCTCCCGCCGACTACTTCGGCAGGACGCTGGCCGCCGGGATACCGGACGCCGATATAAAGATAGGCGTCATAGCCGTGGCCGTCGCCGGATCAGCGATAGAGGGCTTTGAAAAGGGGAGCGGCGCGAACGACTATTTCGGCAAACAGGAGAGCTGGATGAAGAACACCGCCGCCCTGTATGACAACAACCCATATAACCACCTTGTGACGCTGGCGAAAGAAGCTCAAAACGCTGGCGTTATCAAAGGCATAATAATGCACCAGGGAGAATCCGGCGCGGCAAGCGGAAATTGGGCGCAGAAGGTGAAGGGCATCTACGATAACTTACTGATTGACTTAGGGCTTCCGGCCAATTCGATACCGTTCATAGCCGGCGAACCGTACGGCGCGGCCAATAACCAGAATAACGCCGCGACCGTAAAGGGGCTGACGAACACGATGAACGCCAAACTGCCGAGCGGCGGCAACGTCGCGCACGTGGTCTCGTCGGCGGGGTGCGCGTCGGGCGGGGACAACCTGCACTTCAGCTATGAGGGATATAAGACGCTGGGCGAACGGTACGGTCAAAAGATGCTTGAACTCAACTATAAAGACCCGCCGCCCGTTACGCCGCCGCCTACCACGTCTATTAAGAATCCGACCGCGAGGCCGGATTGAAATAGGCGGCCTTCTCCGTAAAAACGATCTGCGCACCCGTAAACGGGTGCGTTTTTTTTCTCCAGATTCGGCTCTCCCGCCGCAATTCCTGAAAAACCAAAAAAAATTTGACATTCTTCCGCCCATAATATATATTAGAAAGCTTTGATTTTAACTGTGAAGGCCAACCAACAATTACAAGAAGAGCGCGGTAGGTATAATGGCGAAGAATAAGTTTTTTTCCAAATCGGCGATTTGCGCCGCGAAGTCGGTCTTGTTCGGGTTAATAGTGACCGGGGTGGGATTGCTTATCGTTTCCTGCGCCGCTTCGGCGCCTAAGATTTCGGAGGCAGTAAGGTATGCGCCATCAATGGATGCGGTTTCCGGTCTCAACGACAAGCTGCTTTGGATAATGAGCCATGCGGAAACCGGCGGCGAATATGTGGTCATGTTGGATTCTGACGAGGGCGCCTTAACTGAGGGCGGCAACCTTACTTTCAATAAAAAGAGCGGTATTGCCAACGTCGCAATAACCATCAAAAGCACTGGGGGAAGCCGGACGATTTTTTCGGCGCATTTTAGGGTCGGTTCAGGCGTCACCTTGATTTTGGACAGCAATATTACCCTCCAAGGGCCTCCGATGGAGAATGGCGACGGTACGGCGCCGTCAAATAATGAGGTGGTTTTAGTAGTTTCCGGCGGGACGTTTGTTATGAACGAGGGATCCGCGATTATAGGCAATACCAACAATTACGGTTACGGTATTCATGGCGATTACGGCATTCATGGCGGCGGCGTGCACGTGCGGTCAGGAGGCGCGTTTTACATGAACGGCGGGACAATCTCCGGGAATAAGTGCATCGCAGGGAAATCGCTTATAAATCTCGTCGTTTATGCGAAAGCCGCAGATAAGATGCTCGCTAATGTTCTCGCGGCTGCCGCTGGGACTAAATGTTCTGGCTGCGACAAAAAACCGGAATATCCTATTTCAAGAGGAGGCGGGGTTTATGTCAGCGGACTTTCAGGCAAATCGTATTCGCCGGGGATTTTTGTTAAAACCGGCGGAACGATTACCGGTTATGACAGCGATCAGGAAAACGGCAATGTCGTGACGGACGGCGGCTGGCCGATCCATGGTCTTGGTTCAGCCGCATTGCCGTATACAGTAAGTCTAACCGGCGGGCACGCTATATATTTCGGCAGTTCGAATTTTGATATAGCATATAAAATAGTAAACACTACCGTAAGCCCCGACGAATGCTTTGAGTTTCGTGACGGCATATATAAGGAAACGCAGTGTAAAAAGCCTAAAGAGCCCATAACGGTTGCATCCGCCGCCGCAGAACCCGATAACGCCGCGCCTGATGAAATCCCGGAAGAAGCGGCAGAGCCGGTAGAGGCGGCGCCTGCGCAAGAAGCGCTTCCGTCATCGGAGTCCGAGGCGGAGCCGCCGTCGTCGTCGCAATCCGTACAGCCTGCGGATTCGGCGCAAGAGGCGGCCTCGGCGCAGTCCGCGCATGCGGCGGCTCCTGTACATACGGCGGCGGCTGCGGCGCCGGCGCAACCGGCGCCGCATACGGCGGAAGAAGCGCGGCGTATACAGCCTGTGGAGGAGGTGGAGATTCCGTTGCAGCAGCTGCGCGGCGAGCCGGATATAGCCGCGTACGTCTTCGGCGCGAAAGACTCCGCGCTCAACAAGGCGGTCGCTGCGCGGTTGATCGTCGCGTTGATGAACAGCGGGCAATACCAAGCGTTGGAAGATTACTCGGAGTTTTTCGATCACGCGGTTAAGGAGCAGAAGAAGAGCGGCCATGCGTCTCTGAGCGCGGGGCAGATTAAGGGGCTTGGGGAACGGTTCGGCGTAGAGTATGTGTGCGTGGCGGAAATAATACCGGTGTTCGGCGAATATAGGGTATTCGCGTACATAATGAGGGTGAAAACGGCGCAGATCGCGGCGAAGGGCGCTTCCGACATTCCGCTGAAAGCGTTGGAGGATCTGACCGCCGCGTCGGAACAGATCGTAGAGTCTATGTTTAAAAAGGCGGAGAAGCCCCAGCCGCCCGTAACGGCGGCGCCGCCGCCCGCGCCGCAGCCGCTTCCGGAGCGGTCTTACGGGCCGCCGGCGCAGTGCCCTCCTTGCAAAGAAACTGTTAGGGAGGAGGAAGTTGAAGCGGCTCGCAAGCGGAAATCCAAAATAGGATTCACTGCGGGATACGGCTTTTCCGGCGACGCGCGCGTCTTGCAGTTCGGCGGCGTCCTCATCCAGCCTATTTCCAAAGAGGTCGTATCGTTTGCAGCGGAGGCCAATTTTCGGATGGGCGAGTGGAACAGCAATTTCGACGGCTACTCTGAAACGATCTCATATTACGGCGCGAACGTCCCTGTGCTGTTCAGGTTTGAAAAAAGCGTGTTTTTCATGGAAACCGGCGTGTTTGCGGACGCGCTTTCCGTCAAAAACGCGGCTGCGCCCAACGACATTTTGATAACCGATATCGGGGCGGTTTTGGGCGGGGGCTTGGCGTTCAATAAGGGGCATACGCAATATTTTTACAAATTTAACTACGGCATGACCTATTATTCGCACGTGTTCGGGATACGGCAGTTATTTTAGCGGGTTTGTAATAACGGGCGTTGTTTTTTGAATAATGTTTGAATCAGGAGGTTGACGTGTCTATTCGGCTAAGACAGGCGCTTTTGTCGGCGGCGGTTTCCGTTTGCGCGGTTTGGGTATCGGGGTGTTTGGACAACAGCCTGAATGCGGCGTTATCCGAGAAGCTCAAACCGGACGTCCCGACGGACGTATCCGCGAGCGCGAAGTCGTCAAACAGCATCGAGGTGCATTGGCCGTCGCTCTCCGGGGTCATGGGTTACCGCGTGTACCGCAGCACGGCGTATGCCGGAGATTATGTTCTTGTTGGAAGCGCGCCTTTCGAATCCATGCCGTACATGTCGTATATTGACGACAATTTGTCGTCGAACACGGCTTATTATTACAAAGTATCCGCCTGCAACAGTTCCGGGGAGAGCCCTCAATCGCCTTATTGCACCGCCAGGACCCGGCTTGACGTACCGAAGAACATATCCGCCGTCGCGACGTCGTCAAGCAGCATCAGAGTAAGCTGGTCGCCGGTCGGCGGGGCTTCCGGATACAGAGTCTATAGAGGCGCAAGCTCCAACGGCGCTTACAACCAAGTTGAAAGCACCTCTTCCACGTCATATACTGATAACAATCGATCGTCGAACACGTCTTATTACTATAAAGTATCCGCCTACAGCGGCGCGACCGAAAGCTTGCTGTCGGATTATGTTTTCGCGAGAACCGACCTCAACGCCCCGGAGAACGTGTCCGAGAGTTCGTCGGCGAACAGCATTACGATAAGCTGGTCGCCGGTCGGCGGGGCCGCCGGATACCGTGTGGAGCGCAGCGTCGGCGCTTCCGTTTCTTACACTTCGTTGGCGACCACGTCTTCCACATCATATAGGGACGAAAATGTTTCGCCGGGCCAAACATATAATTATAGAATATTCGCCTACGACGGTACTGCGGAAAGTTCGCAGTATTCCGCTATTTCCGCGACGATCGGCCTCAATACCCCGACCGGCGTATTCGCGAATTCGTCGGCGAGCAGCATTACGGTAAGCTGGTCGCCGGTCGGCGGGGCCGCCGGATACCATGTCGAGCGCAGTTCCTCCGGATCTTCCGGTCCTTATAGCGAGGTGGGGATTGCGCCTTCCGCGTCATATACGGACAACAACGTTTCGCCGGGCGTATCTTACCATTATAGAATATCGGCCTACAACGGTACTATGTCGAGTCCGTACTCTACCCCCATTCCCGCTACGGTCGGCCTCAGCCCTCCGTCGAGCATAGGCGCGTACGCCTTGTCGTCAAGCCGTATCGCGGTTGTTTGGTCGCCTGTCGGCGGGGCTACCGGATACAGCGTGGAACGCAGCGGTACATATAGCGACGGTTATACTACCGTGTGGTGGGACTATAACTCATCATCCACGTTATTCACGGACAATGGCGTGTCGCCGGGCGCGACTTACTATTACAGGGTGTCGGCCCATATAGGCGCTTCGAAAAGCGCGCCGTCTTCAACGGTTTACGCGACGACGGCCGTTTCGGATGACTAAGCGTCGTGCGTAAAGGGACGCGCGGGACCATGCGCGGTGAAGGGGCGTTATATTAGATATAACTGTTTTGTTTAACAATAATTGAAAAGGTGTTATATGAGTTTGTTTACACGGCAAAAATGGGTGCTTTTGTTGGCGACGGCGGCGGTGATTGCGTCGACGGGCGTTTCCTACGCTCAATTCGGCGGGAAGAATCTTTTGGGCGCGGCGGCTAACGCGGCCAAGGGAAAAGCGGCGGAGGCGCTTATCGACGGGGCGATGAAGGAACTCGAGAAGAAGTTCACGGATATAGTCGCGAAGGAGCCTATCTCGGACGCGGCCAAGGCGGACGTCGTGAAAAAACTCTCCGAGACGGCGAAACCGATAGTGAAGAAGACTGTCGACGGGGCGATGTCGGGGAACCTGCCCAATCCGGCCGAGCTTGCGAAAACTGTTCTCAACGAGGTCTTGCCGCGCCTGCCCGAATTTGCGGCGGCGGCTAAAACGGGAGACGGCGGCGGCGCGGCTGCCGCGCCCGCACCTGCGGCGGCGCAGCAAGCGGCGCCGGTCGTCGCGACGGCGGTACAGCAAATTGCGATACAGCCGCCGGCGGCGCCGCCGCAAACGGCTGCACCGGCTCCGGCGGCTCCGACGCATCAAGCCGCGCCGCCTAAAAAACCGATGATAGCCGTTTACGCCTTCGGCGCCGACGACCAGGCTCTCAACAAGGCTATGATAACCAGGCTGATCATCGCGCTGGACAACAACGGACGCTATCAAGCGACGGAAAATTACAAGGATTTCTTTGAACACGCGGCGGAAATGCATAAAGGCGGCGCGGCATCCGTAAACTCCAAGCAATACAAGAAGCTGGGGGAGCAGTTCGGCGCCGAGTACGTCTGCGTAGCGGAGATCACGACCGTTTTCGGCGAAAAACAGGTGTCGGCGCATGTTTTGAAAGTCGGCGCGCAGGGAGTCGTTGCTATCGGCGCCGCCGACATACCGCTTAAAACGCTGACCGATCTGACTGCGGCGGCCGAACAGATAGTCGAAGCGATGTTTAAAAATTCGCCGCGCGCCGACAATTTGGGCTCGCTCGGCGACGCCAGAGACGGCAAGACGTACAAGACGGTAAATTTAGGCGGCAAAACGTGGATGGCGGAAAACTTGAATCACAAAACGGCGAAGGGTTCTTGGTGCTACCAAGGAAACGATGAATCCAATTGCGATAAATACGGCGGCAGACTCTACGATTGGAACACGGCGAAGGGCGCCTGCCCCGCCGGATGGCGTCTTCCCTCACGTCAAGAGTGGACCGATATGGTCGAGAAGGCCGGCGGTTCTTCCGCCGCCGGCAAAAAGCTCAAAGCGGCAAGCGGCTGGAGCAGCGGCGGAAACGGCATAAACGGTACGGACGACTACGGCTTTTCGGCGCTGCCGGGCGGCTACCGCGCCAACAACGGCGGCTTCGGCAATGCCGGCAGCGGCGGCAATTGGTGGACGGACACGGAGAACGGCAGCCAATACGGTTACGCGCTGCGCATGTCGTCCTACGACGACAGCGTGGACGAGACCTACAACTACAAAGACTACGGCTTTTCGGTGCGCTGTATACAAGAGTAGCGCGTGGGGGGTTTACGGCCCCCGTCAGGAGAACGCCAAATACAGCGCCAGCCCGATCATCGCTATGCCCAAAAGCAGTTTCACAAGCGTCATGTGCTTCTGCATCATTTTGGACAAACTTGTCCACTTCATTCCGTAGTAGGCGGCCACCATTACCGCCAACAGCGGCACCACGAAGATGAAGTTGTACATTATCAGATACAGCCACCCTATCAACCTCGTCGCGCCGCCCGACGACGATTGCGCCATCATCGCTATTGTGGGCAGGTAGACTTGGCCTGTGCAAACCGCCTCTAAGAGCGTTACTAAAAAGCCTGTGACCACGGTGCCGATAATTAGGCGTTTGCCTGTCATATTTTCCGTGATGATTTTGTGTATGCGCAGTTTCACCGATTTGGGCAGTTGGAGTTTTATATCTTTAGCGTCGCCGCTTTTCTTGAAGCGCAACGCGTCTACAATGCTGATTATCCCCACGATTCCGGCCAGCGTTACCGCCGACCACCTGATTATGAGCTTGGCCCACATGTTTTGTATGAGCACGTTGAGCAGCTCCAACGCGCCGATGCCGAGCAGCAGATAGGTTATGAAGACCGTTGCCGAAAAGGTCAGCCCTACCGCGAGTATCTCGGCGCGGCTGCGTTTCTGCGTGGCTAAGAAAGAGACTAAAAAGATGATCGTCGCTATGGCGCATGGGTTTATGGAGTCAACGAACGCGGCCAAGACTATTAATAGGAAAGGTCCGAGACGGGCCTTAAGTTCCGCGTCTAGGTCGCCTACTTCGTGCTTGTCGGCGTTGGCGTTGGCGGCTATGCGGCGCTGCGGGTCATTCAGATACTCCTCAATCATCGCGCGTCCGTGCGCCATTATAGACTCGTAACCGAGCAGCACCGTGTCCGGGAAAAAGAGTTCCTGCGAGGACGGATTCTTCACCTGCCGGCAAACGGCCGGGTCGCCGCCGATGCAGTGCTGTTTCTCCAAGCTGATCATCAGTTTCCAAGTGTCCGCGTCCTTAACGTCGGTGTCGTAGTAATTTATCTTGAGTTTATCGGCGAACTCTTTCCCCATCGGATAGAGCAGCGTGTTTTTGATTTCCAAGCACTCGAGGCACGTGCCGGAACCGAAAAAGTGGAGTTCGAGGACATCGCCGCCGGACGTGTCTTGGGCCTTCACGGCTACGGCCAAGACAGTCGTCAACGCCAAAAATTTAACAATAAGTGTCATTGAATAACATGTTGATTTCATTGATTTTACGAGATGTGTCATTACATAACCTTTTGGGATGATGGTGGCTATATTTGTATCAATCCGAATTAATCCGGTACTAATAAAGATAGATTCCCGCCGCTACAAAGTCAAAATAAATTTATCCGCCGCCAAAGCCGCGAGCCCCGCGACCATCTCCGCCTTCAGGAGCCCGCCTATCCGCCCGACGTATTTGTCGAAATCGCTTCTGAGAGCAAGCATCATCCAAGCGGCGTGCAGGGGCAGGACGGCGGCGGTGCAGACGCTGTTGTAAACCATCCCGAAATCGCCCAAAACGAGCGACGGAATCCACATCGCCGCCAAAGCCGCGACCCCGGCGGACATCAGCAAACGCCTGATCGCAGGGTACGGCAGGTTCGCCGAGGTCTTGAACCCCGCCGCCCTGTCGCCCTCCGCGTCCTGCACGTCCTTGACCAGCTCGCGGCAAAAATTAAGCAAAAACGCCGACAGCGCCGGGGCGAAAAGTATTTTTGTATAGGGATGCGGCAAACCGCCGAAGAGGAGCGCGTAGGCGGTGAGGGCGGCCACTATGACGTTTCCGACGATCCGCGTGCGCTTGATGTAGAGCGAGTACATGGTTAGGAGCGTCAGCGGCATGAGCGCGGCGACGGCGTGGAAGGTTGACGCGGCGGTCGCGAGGGCGAGCGACAGGGCGGCGAGCGCCGCCGCGAACACGGCCGCCGCGTCAACGCTCAGCGCGCCGCTCGCGAGCGGTCTGTTCGGGTGGCTCACGCGGTCGGTCTCCACGTCCAACACGTCGTTGACGGCGTTGCCGTAGGCGGCGGCGGCCATAGCGGCGAGGATCAGCAGCGCGGCGTTCAATACGGTCGCGCCGCCCCGGCAGGCGGAGAGCGAGGCGAAGCCCGTCAGCCACATCCCGAGCAGAACCGCGCAGCCCACGATGACCGTGTTGAGCGGACGGGCTGTTTTTACGCACGAAACTATAACTTTGATCACTTCGGCCATGATGGAGGTAAAATAATTGAACGGCAAGGCGAAAGAGGTAAAACATAAGTGGATTTTTCTCGCGGCGGTGACGGCGTTCGGATTCATAGCCGACATCGCGACCAAGTATCTGGCCGTCACGCGGCTTGAAGAGAGGCGTCCCGTCAACGTGCTGGGGGAGTACCTGCAATGGGTGCTGGTCTACAACACCGGGGCGGTCTTCGGAACCAAACCGCCAGGCTTCTTCTCGTGGATGAACCCCAGCGTCTTCCTGTCGATCTTCATGCTCTTCGCTATATCGTTCCTGATCGTCTACTACAAGTCGCTGAAAAAAGACGAGGTTCTGATGCACGTCGGCTTGGCGCTCGTGCTTCCGGGGGCCTTCGGCAACCTCTTCGACCGCTTGTTCTACGGCGAGAGGGGCGTGGTGGACTTCATAAGGATGGGATTCCCGCCCGACAGCTACTGGTTCATCTACAACGTCGCCGACATCTTCGTCACGGCGGGCGTGACGGCGATGCTGATCAACTTCATTATGGAAGCGGTCAGGAAGAAACCGACCGCCGAGGCGGGGGCGGCCGAGGCGGCGGCGGAGCCCGCGCCCGAATCGGACAACGTCAAAAAAGAGACCGACGCGGAGACGGCGGGGTGAATCGGACGCCTATATATGGATTATATCGTCGAAAATGACCGCGGCGGCCAACGATTGGACGTATTTCTGACCGACGCTTTAGGCGGCCCGTCGCGGTCGGGCGTTCAAAGGATCATCGCCGAGGGGCGCGTGACCGTCAACGGCGCGGCCGCCGTCAAGAAAAACGCCGACGTAGCCGCAGGGGACGTTGTGACCGTCGGCGAGGACGCGGCGGCGGCGGCGCGGTCTTGCTACGACGATACGCCTCTGCCGCAAAATATTCCGCTCGACGTGCTGTATGAGGACGGCCATATCGCCGTGATCAACAAACCCGCAGGATTGGTCGTCCACCCGGGGCGGGGGAACGCCGACGGGACGGTGGTCAACGCGCTTCTGCACAGATTCGGGGCGGACAACGTGTCGTCGGGTTCCGAAAGCTACAGGCCGGGGATCGTCCACAGGCTCGACAAGGACACGTCGGGCGCGCTCATCGTCGCCAAGACCGACGCGGCGCACGCCGCTTTCGCGGAGCTCTTCATGTCGCGGGCCATAAACAAAGTCTACACGGGATTCTGCGTCGGGGCGCGCCCGCTTCCGCATGATATAATTGATTTGCCTATCGCTCCGAGCGGACGCGACAGGGTCAAACGCGCCGTGGACGAACGGAACGGCAAACCCGCCGTCACCGAATATGTATTGAAAGATTTTATCTGCGGCATAGCGTTGATGGAATTCGTGCTGCACACGGGACGCACGCACCAGATACGCGTCCATTGCAGCCATAAAGGTTTTCCCATCGTCGGGGATAACCTGTACGGCGGGTCGCGCGAAGCCGCGCTGAAAATCCCGCCGATGGAAAGGCCGTTCGCGTACGGAATCTTCAAGTGCTTCGAACGGCAGGCGTTGCACGCCCTGTCGCTCTCGTTCGTCCACCCGATGACGAATGAAAGCGTAAAAGTTACCGCGCCGTATCCTGACGATTTTAATAGAGCGTTAGGAATATTCTCAATAGATAAATAGGGGAGAGGGCTGACTTGTTTATCTCGGCGAAGCGCATGGCCATGTCCCCGAAGTCAACCTGCGGATGTTCGCAGAGCGCCCGTATGATTTTGCCCGCGTCCATAGCCGAGCCGCCGACCGTCCAAACTTTTTTTGGCAACCGATCCGCCCGTAATATATATTAATAGCGATAGGCGCAATCCCGCGCAAAACAGAACACCGGAGCGTAACCGATGACCATAATACCGCCCGACGCGGATATACTTCCCCCGTCCGACGACCATATATTCAAGACGCTCTTGACGCACCCGAACGCCACGCGCGTCCTGAAAAGCGTCGTGTCCGCCGTCATTGAGCGGCCCGTCTCGGAAGCGCACGTCCGCAATGAATACTTGCCGTCCACAGACGTAGATGAGAAGGAACAGCGCCTTGACGTGAACTGCTCCATCGACGGCGGCGATCAAGTTGACGTCGAAATGCAGTGTTCGCGCGTGGAAGAAGATACGAGCGACAACCACGACGGCTTTATAAACAAGTCTATTTACTACCTGACCGACCTCCATTCATCACAGAAGTCTATGGGCGTGG
>Ga0268262_10000967_pt1 | contig 37032 bp, 41 predicted proteins | sample TergutNc150P3_FD_190354 | JGI IMG/M metagenome (GOLD analysis project Ga0268262, IMG submission 190354) | Nasutitermes corniger P3 segment gut microbial community from laboratory colony in Florida, USA - Nc150 P3 (SPAdes) (version 2) | ecosystem: Host-associated > Arthropoda: Insects >...
TAAAAAAGCTATAAAGGCTTTGCCTTTTTTAAAAGCGTTTTGAATTTTACTCATGCAAATTAACTCCTCTATACTTTGCTATTGAAGTTACATCTTTATCGCCGCGACCGGAAAGGCAAATAATAACACTTTCTGTTTTTGGCAAATTCGGCACAATTTTTCTCGCATAAGCAACAGCGTGCGAACTCTCTATGGCAGCGATAATTCCTTCTGCGCGAGCCAAATACTCAAAAGCCAAAACCGCTTCTTCGTCTGTAACAGGAACATACTCTGCCCTGCCTATATCGTGCAAATGCGCGTGTTCGGGACCAATGCCTGGGTAATCCAAGCCGGCAGAAATTGAATACACTGGGGCAATTTGCCCTTCTGAATTTTGGCAAAAATAAGATTTCATTCCGTGGAAAATTCCAATTGTCCCCTTTGCAATTGTGGCTGCGTGTTTATCCGTTTCAATGCCAAGCCCAGCCGCTTCGCAACCTATCAGTTTCACGGATTCGTCTTCTATAAAATGATAAAAACTTCCCATCGCATTTGAGCCGCCGCCAACGCAAGCAATAACCGCGGCTGGCAACTTGCCCTCTTTTTCCAAAATTTGCGCCCTCGCTTCGCGGCTTATAACGCTTTGAAAATCCCTGACAATCATCGGAAAGGGATGAGGTCCCATAACCGAGCCGAGCACATAATGAGTGTCTGCAACTCTGGAAACCCATTCCCGCATTGTTTCGCTAACTGCATCTTTTAATGTTTGAGTTCCGCTTTCAACAGCATTTACTTTTGCACCCAATAATTCCATTCTATAAACATTTAATTTTTGCCGCTCGGTATCTTCCTTGCCCATAAAAATTTCACATTCCATACCGAGCAAAGCCGCCGCCGTTGCACAGGCAACGCCGTGCTGACCAGCACCTGTCTCTGCAATAACGCGGGTTTTGCCCATCTTCTTTGCCAAAAGAACCTGACCCAGCACATTGTTTATTTTATGCGAACCTGTGTGGTTTAAGTCTTCCCTTTTCAAATAAACTTTTGCCCCACCCAAATCCCTGCTCATTTTCTCCGCATAATAGAGCAAAGAGGGTCGTCCTGCATAGTTATTCAAAAGATCTGCAAGTTCCGATTTAAAATCCTTAACTTCTTTGTAATGCAAATAAGCTTTTTCAAGATGCTGAATCTCGTTCATCAAGGTTTCCGGAATATATTGCCCGCCGTGAATGCCAAATCTGCCATTAGTCATAGTGGTAAATTAGAAATAATTTATATTCTTATAAAAGTGACTATTGGCTCAATTCTTCACGCAACGCACACTGCTATATGCCTCAGGATCACCACGGTTACCCCAACTTACGCCTCCGCCTATGTAATACATATAATAGTACTCGCTAAAGTTGCCATTTGCTCCGGTAGAAGAGAACCAATAACCGAAGTAACCAATGCTATGATCGCCTTTCCTATCGCCATAACCACATGACTGAGCCGCAAAGCCATATCTATCTGTGCCGTTGCCGGATTTTCCTTTAAAGTTTTCCCAACCTTCCTTTGCTTTCAAATACTCACCAGCCGTAAGGCTTTCGTAAGCACTTTCTCTGCCACCTTTGCCATCCGCATAATGAAGCAATTTATCCCATTCAGAACTAGACGGCAAATGCCAGCCGTTTGGGCAAGCTCTGTCGCCGTCCCAACTACCCATTGCTCCTTCCCAAGTGTAAAGCCTGCCACATTTGTTGCAGTTTGCTTCTTTGTTATCGTAGCATCGTGAGTTTTTGCTTCCAGTATCGTAGTTGAGATTCTCCGCCATCCAGGTTTGGATGCCTATTTTTACGGTTTTGTATTTTTTGCCATCTCTGGAGTCGGTCAGTGTACCAAACGCACTTTGGTCAACAGGGGGAGGAAGAACAATAGCAGGCTTGGGAGGAAGAACACCTTGTATGCAACGAATACTCTGCATATAGTAAGGTATTACTGACGAAAGCCAGGAGTAATAATTAGGTGTGCTACCACTTATCGCAAGTGTTTCCGCATTGGTGATATAGCTTAAAAAACTGCATTCTAAAGAGTACTCCCGATTATTCCACCAGTAGCCCGCTTCACCTAAGCCCATATATTCACGTTTTGCGTATTTGGTGCTGTATAAGCCATTTTCATTAAAGCCGCCAGGCAATGCCGAAAAGCCGTATTCATCTGTGCCATTGTGATATTTCCATCCGCTTGTAGTACTTAATCTTTCTCCGGCTATAGCAGGGATGCCAACGGCATCTACTAAGGCTTGCCATTCAGTTTCGTCTGGCAAATACCAGCCGCTTGGGCAAGCTTCCAAAGCCGCGTCCCAGTAATACAATCTCCCATACTTTTCGCAGTTGGCAGGGTCATCTTCATAGCATGAACTGCCTTCCATTTTATAGTTCAAATTATCTGCCATCCAGTTTTGGGTACCTATGGTTACATACTTGTAGGTTTTGCCGTCTCGTGCATCGGTAAATTCCCCTTTGGTAGCTGTAACCTCGCCATCAACGCAAAAATCGGTATTTGTGGGTACATACCAGCCACTTCCACATTTCGCTTCAACAACGCCGTTTTCGCACCTTTGGTTTTTAGTGCTATACAGTGATGTGTTATTGCAGCATAATTGGTATTCGTAAACATCATATTCCCTTTCGCCACATTTTAAGCGTGTCGTTCTCTCTTCGTCACAGTCTTTGTAGGTGGCGCATTTAAATTCCGTGCAAGCGGAAAGAATAAATGCCATTGTTGCAGCTAATGCTATTTTTTTCATTTTGAACTCCTTAATGACGTAACCTAGTCATAATGGGTAAATTAGAAAATTTTATTTCTAAATTCTTATAATGGACAAAAAACAAATGGAATTTTCTGTATTTTGCATAGAATCCATTGCGGAAAAGCTTGGACAGACGGGAGATGTTATTTATGAAAAACTTACAAAAGAAAGCAATATTTTGAATGATTATATCGTTTCCTGCTATGATGTTCTGCATACGCAGGGAAAGGAATATATAGTTGATGATATAATAGGAGTTATGAAACAAAAGGGTGTGAAAGTATGATTTTATATCACGGTTCATATTTAGCAATTGAAAAACCAGATTTGTCTTTTTCTAGAGTCACGCTTGATTTTGGCAAAGGATTTTATACAACGCCAATTAAAGACCAAGCAAAAAAATGGTCAAAGCGATTTATAGATACAAAAGGACAAGGAATTTTATCTGCTTTTGAATTTGACGAAAATTCTATGCAATCTTTGAATTGTTTGACTTTTGAAAATTATTCTGAGGAATGGTTGGAGTTTATAGTGTCTTGCAGAACTGGAAATGATATTGGAGCAAAATATCAGATTATAATAGGTGGAATTGCAAATGATAATGTGTTTGATACTATAGAAGAATATTTGCAAGGTTATAGGACAAAGGAGCAGGCGATAGCGAAGCTTCGTTTTGAAAAGCCCAACGTTCAGTATTGTTTTAAAGAGCAATCGATAATGGATAAATATTTGCGATTTGTTTCAAGCGAGGAAGTAAAATGAAAGCGAACAAACTTCTTTTGAGGCATAAGTATTTAAGGATAATTGAGCTTTTTCGTGAGCGAAAAAATATTTCGTATAGCGAGGCTCTTGATATTTTTTATAAGTCCAGAACTTACAAAGAAATGGCTAATGGAATTTCGGATATGCACTGTCGTAGTGATATTTATTTGGTTGAGGAGTTGGCATGATTTGACTTTTTTGTTCGTCAATACCGCAAGTTAAAAGCCAACCCAACAGCGGGTGTTCCGTCTTTTGGGACTATTAGGGGGTCAATGGAAAAGGAAACATTGTTGTTGCTGTTTAATGTTTCGTTTAGTAATTTGTTGTATTTGTTTGCATAGTTATATGCGAATATCCAACCTGCAATACGGCTGGCACCTAGAACAACTATACCTGTAGCTAATGCTACCTCTGCATATTTCCACTCGAAGGAATCGCAACTTATTTCATTAGGCTCAGGTTTATCATAACACACACCAGGCGAAACAATTCCAGCAGAAAGAAGAAGTACCAAACTAAATCCGTCCGCAATAGATAGTATCATTCCAGATGTTTTATCTCCTTGTATATAACTGCCCAACCCAAAGCCAGGAATGGTATTCAGTAAAGCATAACCGAAGGCTCCTTTCATTCTATTTTCATCGTCCTTATTAGTACTCTGTACTTGTTGAGTTTCTTGCTGTGGTGGAGGTGTGGGTGCTTTAGGAGGTGGTACAGTTTTTTGGACTTTAGATGTGTTTGGCATTTTTTTGAACAAATCGGTGGCTTTCTCGGTTATGATGTCTCGTAAGCCGTATATGTCTTTTGAATCGCCCGTAAACGAGCCTATCAAATTTCCAGTTTTGACATTGTAGAGTTCTACCTTGATAGTTAAATCTCTGCCAAATCTCCCTATCCTCCCTTGCGCCACGTAATCTGCGCTAACCATTCTGCCAAGCTCCGCAAGGCAGCTCGATTCATTGCATATCTTAGCGGCACGTTCCTGTGAACCCAGAAAAGCAACTATGCTCTCTGTTGTCATCACGCCGTATTGCTCCTTTGGCAAAATATTGACAGCCGTTTCGCGTAACTTGTCGGTTAAATAAGCCAAATCGTTAAAGCCTATGGAATCGTTGTTGTCTAGCGTTTGGATTATGGCTAACCGCTCTTGCTGTGCGTAGGCGGTGAAGGCGAGAAACAAAAGAATGAATAATATTTTGCTATTGAGAGGCATATTCACTATGCAATGTAGAAAATTCTGACAATCAGGTTCTTTTTTTCACATTTTCCCTTGTACATTGGGAAAATTTTTTCTATATTTTACCCTTCACAAATTAAACGGAGAGCCAATGCCCTGCGGAAGAAAAAGAAAAAAGAGAAAGATTGCGACTCACAAGCGTAAAAAACGCCGCCGTCGTGACCGTCACAAAAAGAAACTTCGCTAAAAGGCTCTTATGCCTCAGGCTGTGGTTATAGCCACCGGAAATGCCGGCAAAGTAAGTGAGTTTTGTGCTATCCTCAAAGATAGCGCGTTTTCTTTTTTGGCATCAAAAGATATAGGTTTTTTCAAAGAAATTGAAGAAAATGCAGATACCTTCAAAGGCAATGCCGAAATAAAGGCTCGCACTGTTTTTGAATACACATCTTCTAAAGATGAATATAAAGACCATTGGGTTATAGCAGACGATTCGGGCTTGGAAGTGGAGAGCTTGGAGGGCAAGCCTGGGGTTTTCTCTGCTAGGTATGCAGGGGAAAATGCCACTGCCGCAGAGCGATACACAAAATTGCTAAAAGAAATGGAAGGCAAACACAACAGAAACGCAAGATTTGTGTGCTGCCTTTGCCTGATTGTTCCAAGAAATGAACCAGAATTTTTTGAGGGGGAGTGCAAAGGCAAAATTTTAACCGCGCCACAAGGAACCAGCGGTTTTGGCTACGACCCTGTTTTTGTTCCCGATGGTTTTTCACAAAGTTTTGGCTGCATGAGCGAAGAAGAAAAAAATATTTTGAGCCACAGGGGCAGAGCCATAAAAAATATGCTGGCTCATCTCAAAAGCAAAGGCAAATTAATATGAAGGAATTAGCTTGGAACAATGTTATATGGACGGCTATACAAAGCCTCAGCGATTCGTATATAAGAGATGGCAAACGCCTTTGCATAGATGATATTTTTTTTGCCAGCGAAAAAGAACTCAGAGCATTGAAGGCACCGACAAGAGAAACAGAACTTAGGCTTTTTGCCCTTGCACTTTATTGCGACAAAGCATTCAATTCTATTTTCTTTAAATCTGTGTTCTTTTTGCGATTTACAGATGGGCTTAATTTTTTGCATTTTAAACGCACAGCCGAAACTTTGATTAAAGAAAACAACCTTGCCTTGGTGGTTTTTTGGACTGTTTTCAGATTATCATTTGGAAATTCCGTTCCGCAAAACAATTATATTCCCTTGGAAGAAAAAATGAGGAAAAAATCTCTGGAACTTGGGCTAAAAACTCAACCTCTTAGCAAATAAAAATTTTGAAAAGAAAAAAGACTCATTTAAATTGGAATATTTTACGCCTTCTGAATTTGTAGCATTTGCAAATCTATTGCCTCCCATATAAATACCAACGTGGGTAACCGAATCCCTATCCGTTTCGCCAAAAAACACCAAATCGCCTGGCAAAAGAGCCTCACGCGGAATTTTGATTCCCAATTTACCTTGCAACACAGAAGTTCTCGGCAAATCAAGACCGTATATTTCATATACTTGTTTAACAAAAGCCGAGCAGTCCAAGCCATCACTGTTATTGCCGCCCCATACATAAGGAATGCCTAAAAAATCTTCAATGCGTTTTTCCAGTTCCACAGGATATTTGAAATCTTTTGCCATATTTCCCCATTCATTTTTTCCTGAGAAATAATATTCATCATCACTCTTTTTTCTTGTTTTAACGGCACAAGAAAACAATAGCAAGCAAAATAGCAATAACGCAAACTTAAAAACCATTTGCCGAAATAAAATCATTTGCAAACTCCCTAGCCATATCTTCTATTTCCGAATAAATCTCCTTCTCTTTAAAAACGCCCATTCTCCACCTATCCCAAGTTTGAGAGTCCATATATTCGTGGCTAATTGCCAAATATGCCCTTTGGTGCAACTGGAGTGAGGCATATATAAAATAATCGCCTTCTTTTTTCTTAAAGCCTGTCAATAAAAGTTTTAGCGCGCCGCCCTTGCCGCTGCCATAAGCGGTTATAGGCACTTTGGCATTTTCCATTCTCTGCTTTATCTTGTTGCTTATTTCTGGTTCCATTTTTTTTATCGCAGAATCTCCAGCGCTATGCACAAAAATCTCAACCCCTTGCAATGCCCTGAGCGAGGCTTGCCCATAGAGTTCGCTTGTATTGAATTCTTCTTGCAAATCTTTGGAATTCGGTGCAAATAATATAACTGGATTACTTTCCAGCAATTTGTTTGGAAATATTCTAAGCGAGGAATCCTTTTGAGCATCCAGAGATTGCCTGCTTGCAATAACCACATCCGCTTCTCCGTTTTTCAAAAGATTAAGTGCCTCGCTTAAATTCTGAACCGCATTTGGTTTTGAATTTTTCCAGATGCTGAGGATTTGCTCAGTGGAAACATCTTTGGGAATGAACACCATTTTTTTCTCATCTAAATTTGCTAGAGTCAAAATTTCATCATTTTTTGCAAGCGCAGCTACAGCCATTTCTTTTTTGCCACTTGAAATCATGGCATCTATTTTGCCATCCAAGAGCAATTTTTGCCCCATGTTCGCATTTTCAAAAGTTACTATCCTAAATTTTGAAATTTTCATTTTCGCCGAGATTTCTGATATAAAATCGTATTCAGTAGCGGAATCGCCTTTGCTAACCCCAACAGCAAACACATCTTTGCGAATAGAAGCCAAGTTCCGCCCATGTGAAAGGGAGAACGCTAATGTTAGGCAGAATGTAAAGAGGAAAAGGCGCATAAATCTATAACCACTCCAGCGCATTCAAAATATTAATTCCTTTATGCACAGAATCGGGGTCGGGGTCTAAGTGCAAAAGAAATTTCGGATAATTATCCTTTATATCCGTTAAAGCGGAAATCTCCCGTTCAAAAACATCGCTTTCCCTAATGCTCAAAGCAACCTGATAATATTCAACTTGCCCAAGTTCGGAAACAGCCACAAAATCAATTTCTTTCTGCCCTATTTTTCCAACGGAAACTTTGTAGCCTCTGTGCAATAATTCCAAATAAATTATATTTTCAAGCACAGATCCAAAATTATCTCTTTCGTTGCCAAGCAGATAATTTCTAAAACCCAAATCTGCAATATAATATTTATCAATCGTTTTCAAATGTTCCTTGCCTTTAATATCAAAGCGAGATACTTTGTAAAACAAAAGAGAATCTATAAGTGCGCTTATATAACTTTCCAAGGTATTCACGGAAATTTTTCGCCCAAAACTTGTTAGAGTATCTGCTATTTTTTTTGTTGAATTGAGGGAGCCTATATTGCCAGCTAAAAATTTTACCACTTTTTCCAAAATATCCGGTGCAGAAATCTTTTTCCTAGCAACCACATCTTTGAGCAAAACAGTATTGTAAATTCCACCGTAATAATCGCGAATTTCTTTGTAGCTATTTTCCCTGTTTATAAGATAAGGCATTGCTCCTTGTGTTATGTATTTATTATACAAGTCGTTTTTTGGTAGTTCCTTGTAGGCATTTTTAAATTCGCTGAACGAAAGCGGGAAAATGGGAATTTCAATGTATCTGCCAGAAAGCAAGGTGGATAACTCGCCAGACATAAAAAAGGCATTTGAACCTGTTATGTAAATGTCAACATTTTTTCGCAAATGCAAACTATTGACAACTCTTTCAAAACCATCAACCTCTTGAATTTCATCTAAAAAAACATAGTACTGAGTGTTATCATCTGTTATTTTTGAGATTAAGTAATCGTAGAGAGCGCGATAATTTTTTAGGGGTTCAAGAGCCAAATCCTCAAAGTTCAGCGAAATTATTTGCTGCTTTTTTATTCCACCCGAAATAAGTTTTTCCGCAAAACCCAGCAAAATAGTAGATTTACCGCACCTACGAACCCCCGTAAGCACCTTTATAAGCGGTTTTTCCGCATAAGAAGCAAGCGTTTTTAAATATTTTTCCCTTTCCATCATATTTTTTTCAATCCATTGAAAAAAATATAGAAAATTAAAAGTTTTTTAAGTGGAATGAAAAAAAATTAACCATTTCTGACGTTTTTTCCTAAAAAAGTTACTCTCCTACAAAAAATAATGTATATTTAAATTAGATTTATTTTCAATAAAGGGAGGTTTCTATGAAAAAAGTCTTAATATTGCCACTTTTTTCTATGGTTATATTGGTTTCGCAAGTTCAAGCTGCAGTATGCACGGGTCCAAAAGGAGCTACTGTCTGCGAATGGGAAACAGGTTGCTTCACAATGAGTACGGAATACTCATATACCCCAACTTGCAGGGGTTCCGTAACAGGTGGCGATCCAACACTTCCCGTTTGCACTTGCGAGCAGATAATAAAGAATTGCGAGACCTTTGGAGCACTCTACTCTGGAGTTAAAGGATTAGATGTTGCGCCTTATGGTGCGGGCTGGAAATGCCTAGAGCACGGTGGCACATACCAAGGTGGTAAAGCTGCCCCTAAAGTTACCGAGAAAAAGAAATAGTAGAAATTCTAAATTTCTCGGTTTTTATAAAGTGAACGGGCAGGAACATTATATTTTTGTTGAAGAAAGGGAATGATGGAAAACATCTCTCGCTTTCCCCAACTGCTCCCTCAAAGCCTTTTCCCCAGTTCCGCCTTCAATGTTGCGGCGCGAAACGGAAAAGGCGTATGTTAATTTTTTACGCAATTTTTTTGCATTTGGAATGTTTTTCCAAAATTCGTCTGGGAGTTCTGTAAAATTAACACCTTGCTTTGCGGCAATTCCGACCAAGTTTCCAACAATGTGATGGGCATCTCTGAAGGGAACTCCGCTTTCAACGAGCAAGTCTGCTAGGTCTGTGGCAAGAAGTGCAGGCAACATCTTTTTTTCCATAGCATCAAAATTCCATTTTGCGCTTTCCAGAGCTTCTTTGAAAACTTGCAAGCAAATTAAAATTGTTTTTGTGCTGTCAAAAACGGGGGCTTTGTCTTCTTGCAAATCGCGGCTGTATGTGAGCGGAGTGCCTTTTACAAGTGCGAACATTGCGGTATAGTTGCCTATCAAACGCCCGGCTTTTCCCCTTATGAGTTCCATGCTATCGGGATTCTTTTTTTGCGGCATCATTGAGCTTCCGCTGGAAAATTTATCGTGCAGGGTTAAAAAACCAAATTCGCTAGAACTCCATATAACCATATCTTCTGCATAGCGGCTTAAAGTAGAACCTGTTATCGCTATGTTGTTTAAAAATTCCAAAGCCATGTCGCGGTGGCTAATTGCATCTATGCTGTTTGCGCTAACGCCAGCGAAGCCCAAGTTTTTCGCAACCGCTTTGCGATTATATGCAAAAGCCGAGCCTGCTATTGCGCCGCTTCCCAAAGGACATTCGCTGTGCAAAGCTAAAAGATTGCAAAATCTTTTTTTATCTCTTTCAAGCGCAAAAAAGAGGCTCATCAAATAATGGCTGAATTGTATGGGCTGTGCTTGCTGCAAATGCGTGTAGCCTGGCATCAAGCGACCTGCGTGTTTTTCTGCGATGTTATAAATGGTTTTTTGAAGTTTAAGCAAGCTATCTAAAATATCTTTGGTTCTGTTTCGCATATAGAGTTTGAAATCTGTTGCTACTTGGTCGTTTCTGCTGCGCCCTGTGTGGATTTTTTTTCCGAGTATTCCTATTTTTTCGGTTAAAATTCTCTCCACAGCCATGTGGACATCTTCGTCTGTGCTTTTCCAAATATGTTTGCCTTTTTTCATGTCATTTAAAATACTCTGCAAAGCTCTTGCGATTTTTGAATATTCCCGCTGAGAAAGTACCTTTGCCTCCACCAAGGCTTTTCCGTGCGCAAGCGAGCCTTGAATATCCTCTTCCAAAAGCTCTTTGTCAACATCAAGGCTAAAGCTCAAATCCACCATGCTTTTTGCCATATCATTATTGAAGCGACCGCTCCACATACCACTTTTATTTTGCTTTTGTGATTTCATTTTGGGAATATAGAAAATATTTTGTATATTTATGTTATGAAGGCAACAAAAATTTTATTCGTAATTTTAACCCTTTTTCTTTATTCCTGCGAGTATTTCATGTTGGGCTTGACAATAAGAGCGGATAAGAGAACTTTTGAAAAAGAACGCAATCTCTGGAACAAACAGAATTTGAAGAATTATAAATTCACTTATAAATATTTTCACGATGCTGGACCTATTGGACCTGTAAAAATAATGGTAACGGAAAATGAAGGGTCTATTATTATTGAAAATCCATATGATGACTATTTTATTCTAAAAACTATCCCTGAAATTTATGATTATATAAGCGAAACATTTGATTACATTGAAAGTGTAAAAAATGGAAAAGATGATGGGCATGAAATACGGGATATAACGTTAGATATCTTTTACGATGCTAAGTATCATTATCCCACAAAAGTTCATTTATCAACTGGATATGTTCAAGACATTGATGGAGGAGCATACTATACCTTAGAAATAACGAATTTTTCTACCTTACAACAATGAATCAAGAACTCTCACTCCCATTGCCAGACGATTTCCACATACATTTAAGGCAAGGCAAGGATTTGGCAAATTATGCGAAAAGCGCTGCCCAGCAGTTTGGGCGGGTTTTGGCTATGCCAAACACGGAGCCGCCTATAAATTCGCCAGAGGCGGTTAAAAAATACAAAGAGGAAATTTTGGCTGCCGCCCCGAATTTAGAAGTTCTGCTCACATTCAAGCTCAATAAAAATTACACAGAGCAAGAAATTTCGGATATGAAAAAAAACGGCGCGGTTGCCGCTAAATATTATCCGCTTGGGGTCACCACAAATAGCCAAGATGGAATTTCCAAAATAGAGGATATTTACCCCACCATTGAATTGCTAGAAAAACTGGATTTGGTATTATGCTTGCACGGCGAGGAACCTGAGGCATTTTGTTTGGATAGGGAAAAGGAATTTTTGAAACACCTTGAAAAACTCTGCAAAACATTCCCAAATCTGCGCATTGTTTTGGAGCACGTGTCCAGCGCAGATGCGGTGGAATGTGTAAGAAAATTACCGCAAAATGTTGCGGCAACGGTAACCGTTCATCATTTGATTTTAACATTAAACGATATTGTTGGCGATTCGCTTTGCCCGCAAAATTTTTGCAAACCATTGCCAAAATTCCCCAAAGACAAAGCTGCGGTTAGAGAGGCTGTGTTCAGCGGCAACAAAAAATTCTTTTTGGGAACAGATAGCGCCCCGCACTCCTTGGAGAAAAAAGCCTGCCTTTGCGGAGCCGCCGGAGTTTATTCCGCTCCGGTTGCAATACCAATTTTAATAGAGGAATTTGAAAACGAAAACAAACTGGATTTGCTCTCTGATTTTGTTGCAGGATATGGTGCGGATTTCTATAAAATTCCACGCCAAACAAAAAAGGTAACTTATGCAAAAGAGGAATGGCAAGTTCCCAAAACCATAGACGGAGCCGTGCCTTTGAGGGCGGGGCAGATGTTGAGGTGGAAAGCCAATTTACTTTGAAAAATTAACAATGGCTTTTGCTAAATTTTCTGCAATTTCACTTTGCCCTTTTTCCGAGGACATATATGTGGCATCGCTTGGGTGCGTTATAAAGCCAAGTTCTGCTAGAACTGCGGGCATATATGCACCGACTAAAACCATAAATCCGGCTTGACTGGCACCTTTGTACATCTTTTTTATTGAGCCTCCGTCAAAAGATTCAACTAGATAACCTGCGAGTAGGGCGCTTTTTTCCGCATACAAAGCGAGTTGATTATCCAATATAATCCATTCGGCAGGCGAAATTTCCGTTTTCCCTTTTTTATCGGATTCCAGTGCAATAGCCTGATTTTCCCTGCGGGCTATGGCTTTGTCTTCTTCGTTGCCGCTGGCTCGCAAAATGTAAAATGTGAAACCTTCCGTTCTCAGTTGCCTTTCTTTGCCGTCTATGGCATTGCAATGAAGGCTTAAAAATAAATCTCCACCCCAGTCGCTTGCCATTTTTGGACGTTTTGCCAGCTCTATAAATTCATCGGAGTCTCTTGTCATTTTAACGGTAAATCCCTTTTCTTCCAATTTGCTTTTTAATTTTAAGCCAACTGCCAAAACCACCTCTTTTTCTTTAAAGCCGTTGTGACCAATAGCGCCAGGGTCTTTGCCGCCGTGGCCAGGGTCTAAAACTATAGTTTTTATTTTTTTGTTGCTGCCAGCCTGTGCCGCAGAAGACGATGAGCCGGCGGCTTTTGTTTCGTAGTGTTTTTTTCTGAGCACTACTTGCAAAGTTTTTCCTTCGTCTTTTTTCACCAATTCCACGCCATCGCAGTTGTCTTTTATCACAAGAGTTATTTGCACGCTTTGTTTGTCTTGAATAGGAATTACCCTGCTTATCATAGAGGATTTTTTTGCTAAATCAGAAAACATTGAGCTATCTATCACAATGCCACTTATGCGCAAAAGATAATTAGGTTTTGTGTAAAAAGTTTCTGTCACAAAAGGCTTTGAGAGTTTTAGTTCAACAACCTCGCCGTTTTCTTTTGAATCTAAATTAACGCTCCATAAATCTTTGGTTGGCTTTGAATATATTTTTGCGGAGGCAGAATCGTATTCAATTGGTCTGTTCAACAGTTTTTCAAAAACTCGCAATGAAGATGGCAACGGTAGCCAAAAAGATTGTTTGCTTGTAATTTTGCCTTGCACAGCGGTTTGCAACAAAAAATTGGTGTCTTTTAAATTTACCCAAGAACTTCCCAAAGCCCAATAAGAATTCCCTATTTGCAAAATCCCAGCCTCGCTTTGCCAAGCCATATTCATTTTCAATTTTTTTCCTAAATCCACCCCATCAATATAAGCTATGCCATTCATTTTCTCAACTTGCAAACTAAAATCCTGAGCAGTCGCTTGAACCGCCATTCCAATTGCAAAAATGAGCAAAATCCTTAACATTGATTTTTCTCCGCCAAATCTCTAATAACCTGCCAATAAATATTATGCTCTTCTTTCAATACTCGCTCTGCTAAAATTTCTGGCGTATCGTTTGGGAGAACCGGAACTGCGACTTGGGCTATTATTTTGCCGGCATCGTAGTCTTTGTTCACAAAATGCACTGTTGCTCCGGTTATCTTAACTCCTGCCTCTATCACCTTTTCGTGTACGTGAATGCCATAGCAGCCTTTGCCGCCAAAGGAGGGCAAAAGCGCAGGGTGAATGTTTATTATTTTATCTTCAAAACGCTCAAGAATATTTTCTGGGATTTTGCGCATATAACCAGATAGCACAATTAAGTTCGGGTTTTCGCTTTGCAAAATTTCAAACAGATTATCGCCTTCAATAAAACGAACCGGCACATTGTATTTGCCAGCAACCTCTGCGGCTTTGCAATTTTTAAATGTGATAAGGCTCGCGCACTCCGCATTCAATTCTCCAGCGGCAACCCGCCGCATAATGGCATCAAAATTGCTGCCTCTTCCTGTGGAGATTACTGAGAATTTGAATTTGGGCACAAGAGAAATATAGTAAATGTTTTATGTCCTCTTTTCTACCTTCGGGATAACTGTTATGGTATTCAAATATTATACCATTTTTTCTTCTCCTATGTTTCTCCGCTTGGTTGTTTACCCTTGCCAAATCTCTGAGTAGAAATGAGACTCAACAACATTGCTTGCCTTACGGCTAGCAACGGCGCAAAGTGCTTAATCTTGCAAACAACGAACACTGTACAAGTAGCTCTTAACTCTGAAGTCCCACCAAGCACTCCAGGCGAGGTAGGTCATAGCCCGGCTTGGATAAGCGTCTTCGCTAAAAACCTTGGTGAAAGCCCACCAATTGCCGTTGCTACCGACATTGCAAAAATTGCCATCGGAATCGACATAACCACCCGGCATGGCGGAAAAGCCATAAGCATCCGTGCCTTCGCTGTCGTACGAGTCATTGTTGTTCCAGCCAGTCTTTGCCTTCAAGACTCTGCCTTCCGTGAAATCACCGCCAACCAATTCCGTCAATATACTCCACTCCGCTTGGCTTGGCAAATGCCAACCGCTAGGACAAACAGTCATTGCCGTTTCCCAGTTGTAAAGCCTGCCGTAAGTTGCACAGTTGGCTTTGTTGTTGTCATAGCATTTGCTGCCACTTGCATCGTAGTTAAGATTCTCCGCCATCCATACCTGCTCGCCTATTTTTACTGTTTTATAGGATTGTCCGCCACAAGATATAGTGTTGTTGCCAATTACAGCATTTGGACAACCACCTAGAATATTGACACTGGAAGAAGACACAACCATAGAACTAGAACTTGGCGTAGAATTAGAGCTAGGAACAGAAGAACCGCTTGATACTGTTATGCTTGACGAAGATACCGCTACGGAGCTAGAACTTTGTGTAGAATTAGAGCTTGGCACAGCAACGGAAGAACTGCTTGACGGTGCATTAGAACTACTGCTCTGCTTAGAGCTTGACGAAGACAACGTAGTTACCGCCGCCGAACTAGAACTTTGCAAAGAAGTAGAACTAGAAGAAATGAAAGAAGAACTGCTGCTAGACGGCGATGTATCGGAACTGCTGCTCTGCTTCGTGCTTGACAAAGGCACTTTAACAGTACTGGAACTGGAATTTTTTTTATAGTTGGGACTGTCCGGATCGTAAGGGTTATTGAATTCCGTGTCCGCGCAGGATACGAAAAGAAAAACGACAGCGAATAGAAAAAATCTCAAAACCATATATGCACTCCCATACCCGAAGCCAAAAGCACACCACCTATTACATAAAGCGTATTCCTGCTGCTTTGACCGCTTTCAACCTCTTTCTTGGCATCCTTGTAATATTCCGGCGATTTCTCAATTACATTGTATTTTTTGATAGCCTTAGACACTTCTTGATTTTTTACAATCCCAACAGAAATAACCGCTGCCCCTAGCACGTCTAACCCCAAAGCGACCAAAAAACTGGTTTTAATAGGCTTCGCCTGCTCATAAACAATGCCCGGCATTTTACCGAACATCTCCGGTGCCTTCTTATTCAAAACATCAAGCAAACCGGATATATTTTCAGCCTGCCCAGTAAGTCCGGGGCTAGCCTGCAAACCGCTGCCGCTGTTGTACAATTCCACGCTAATAGTCAAATTGATGCCAAACCGCCCCAGCCTCGCCTGACCGATGTAATCCGCGTTTATTTTTCTTCCTAGTTGTGCCAAGCAACCCTCAGTTTCCTTGCAAACTTTCACCGCAATATCCCTGCCGCCCAGCTTGTCAATAATGCTCTGCTCCGTCATTATGCCATAATTCTTCTGCAAAACATTGCCAGCAATTTCACGCAGCCTCACTGTAAGGTAGAGCAAGTCCGTAACTTCCACAGACGGTTCGCCATCGTCCACGGTTCTCAGAATTGCTAGACGTTTAATTTCCTCCTGCCCATAAGCGGCAAAAGCAAAAAGCAGCAAAATGAAAAACATTTTTGCCATATTCACAACCCCCTGCCAACGGAGCCGAGAAAATAGGCGTTTATTCGGGGGGGGGGGGGGGGGGGGGGGGGGGGCAGGAATAGGGTCATAATTTTATCTCCTTGACGGATTCTTCCAATAACTTGTCAAAATCGGATTTATATAATCTGTCTTGGACAATTCGGTATTTTTCCCATTCACTCTCCGAAAAAGATTTTGCAAATTCAGCAGATACTTTGCCTGCATCTTTCAAAATATCTCTGTCCCATAAAGCTAAAAAGCCATTCAATCGCTTTTCCCAGTCTTCCATTGTCATAGGAATATGCCGCATAGCCTGAACCTCAGCCATATCAAGGTATGCAGATACAATGCGTTCCAACTGGGCTAATTCATATTCTGATAAATAGTTCTTTGCAATCGATACATCGTATTTATGAATTTTGCTATTTGGCGAGCCTTCCCAGTTTGTCAAACCCATATATTTCTTCTTATGATTTGCTCTATTGATAATAACTTCTGCTGCGGTGTTGCCGTGAATTGCAAAATGAAGTTTATTTTGAATTGCTGCAAAAAAACGTTTTGTTGCAATCGCAGTACTATCATAATCAAGCGATGTTGCATAAATATCTGTAATTTTTTGATAAAATTTTCTTTCTGAAAGGCGAATTTCCCTTATTCTTTCTAGTTGCCTTTCAAAATATTCTTTTGTTAAAATAGAGCCATCATTTTTCAACCTTTCCACATCCATAGCCCAACCTTGAATTGTATATTCTCTTACAATTTGGTTAGCCCATTTGCGAAACTGCACAGCTCGTTCATTTTCTACTTTGAAGCCTATGGCTATAATCATTTGCAAATTATAATGTTCCACTTCTCTTGAAATTTGCCTATTTCCTTCATTTTGAACTATTAAGTATTTCTTAATAGTTGCTTTTTCTTCTAATTCTCTGTCTTCGAAAATATGCTTTATATGCTGATTTATTGCAGAAACAGAAATTCCATATAACTCAGCCAGCATCCTCTGTGTAAGCCATATATTTTCATCTTCATAGCGCATTTCAATGCTTTGAGATGTATTACCTGTTGCTGCAATAAATGTCAGGTACTCTGCGGCTGAGGAACGGATTGTTGGTGAGACGGCTTTCTTTTTCATACGTTAACCAATATCAATATATAAAATTTTCCTGAAAAAAATAGCCTCTAATGCAAGCAAATTAAGGAATAAACACATAAATGCCATTGTGCCATTGGTTGGGGCGAGACTGATTGCCTTCGGCAATATCAATGTGAACCCAGCCGTAGCCAGGCGAATTGTCAATGGTGATTTTCCTGTCTTCCATTCTGCATATACCGTGGGCTGCTCCGTTTTGAATTATCCATTCGTACAGATCCAAGTTTTCTCTCTTTGATTCGCGATGAAGGTCCAAAGCCTTCCCCAGCTTGTGAGCGGAATTCGCCGCCCCTACTCTTGAATCGGGCTTTCTGTAACCGCTGTGGTTGTGAAGCCTTTTGCCTTTTTTGCAATTCACATAAACGTCTGGGAATTCGGCTTTGATTATATCGTATATTTTAAAGAGTTCCCTAGAAATCAAAGAAAGGTCGTCTATTCCTTCCGGTAGCAAATCCATTTGAAGAGTCGTAATCATATTCTATTTAAGCCATCACGTTTTGGGTTGCAATATTGCTTTTTCTATCTCGCTCATAGCCTTTGCAATATAACTCTTTGCCACATTGTTTATCTTTTCTATGAGTTCATCGTTATAGACTTCGTGTTCATATAGGTCGTTGTGGATTAGGTAAATTTTATCCTTTACGCAGTCGTGGATAAAATTGATGGGCTTGAGCCACAGGGCATTGTTGACACGGAGGTGGACTATGCCGAAGTGCATTTTCCTTTCATCCTCATGGTGGAGCTTGACGTGGGCATCGCTTGCGAACAAGCCATTCACCATTTCGCTTTTGAATGAGTATTCCCTTTCCTGTATATTGGAGGAATCAGCTTGCTCGTCCATAATATAAAGACTTCCTGGGTATTTTCCGAGTGAGTTTTTCATAATAAAAGTTCTCCTATGGCAAAATTTAGAAAAATATACTCCATATCTTCTCCTGGCAAGCGGTAATCCATTATTTTTGCCCGTTTTAGCAGTTTATTATTTCTTGTTCTCATATCATCAACCAATCGCTTTGACTTTACGGTCAAAAAATGCCCACTCTTTTTTAGGATTTTTTTCGCTTTTTCAAAATCATCTTCCAAAGAACCAACCGCGCGGCAGGAAACAAAATCCATATTTTTTAACCCACAATTCTCAGCTTTGCCCTGAATCACTTCCAAATTCATCAAATTTAAGTTTTGTTTTACAAGTTTTAAAAAATCGCATCTTTTTTTGCGGGTTTCGGTGGCATAAAATTTTATTTGCGGAAAATAAAGGCAAAGAGGAATAACAGGGAAGCCTGCACCTGAGCCTATGTCTGTCCACTGACCCGCAAAGCAAACGGGGGGTGTGGCGAAGATTAGGGAGTCTGCTATGTGCCTTGTCAGGAGTTTTGGTTCGTCGTTTTTTGAGACTAGGTTTGTGGTTTTGTTTGCTTCTAGGAGCAGCTTGCAAAATTCCTGAATTTTGCTGGGAAAATTTTCTGGCAAAACCAGATTGTGTTCCTTGATAAAACTAGCCAGCATCAGTGATTGCCTTAACCCATTTTGGCACAACTTCGCTGGCTTTGCCTTGGATGAATTCATCTGTGTAGCTGTCGCCTGTGATTTCCAAGTTCAAGCACACAACGCGGGCACCAGCCATTTTTGCTATTTGCTTGAAACCGGCAGCTGGGTACACAACCCCGCTTGTACCTATATATGCGAACAAATTACATCCCATCAATGCCTTTTGAATTCTGCCCATTTCAAAGGGGATTTCCCCGAACCAAACTATGTGTGGGCGCATTTTTGCCCCACACTCTGGGCATTTTTCGGGCTGGTCTTCTGAGCAGCTCATTATGTGCTCCTTTGACCCTAGGCAGCGGACTTTCAAAAGCTCTCCGTGCATGGGTATAATCCTTTTGCTGCCAGCTCTCTGGTGCAAATCGTCCACGTTTTGCGTTATTAGCAGAAAATTGTCGCCGAACTTCTCTTCTAGCTTTGCAAGAGCATGGTGTGCTGCATTTGGTTCCACGTTTTTCAAACCCTTTCTGAGTTTATTGTAAAACTCTATAACTCGCTTTGGTTCGCTTTCAAAGCCTTCCGGTGTTGCCACAATTTGCACTGGTTCGTTTTCCCACAAGCCGTCTGCATCGCGAAAGGTTTTCAGTCCGCTTTCTGCGCTAATTCCAGCCCCTGTTAAAATGACTATTTTCATATTTCAAATATAGGAAATTTACTATATTCCATATATGTTATGCGTAACAGTATTGAAAATGAAACCGTAGGAATATCCAAAGCATTGGAAGACAGCAGGAAAATGCTGGAGATGCTCAATAAAGCTGCTATAGCATTTGTTTCGCAAAGCGAAGAATCTTTTGAGAAAAGAATAGAAGATGGAGTAAGATCTATTTGCGATATGGCAGAGCTAGATAGGTTTTGCATTTTTCGCAATTTCGCCATGCCAGATGGTTTGCACGTATGGCAAGAATATCGTTGGGATAGGGAAACAGGTGGAACAATAGATGTTGACCCTGTGCTCAAAGATGTAACTTATGCTAAACTTGCACCTAGATGGGAAACGATTTTATCAAATAATGAAATTGTCAACGGACCGGTAAAAACGATGCCAGAAGCGGCAATGTTGCAATCGTTTGGTCTAGTATCGGCTCTTGTTGTGCCTTTGTTTATCAAAAATGCCTTTTGGGGTTTTGCGCTTTTTGAAGACCGCCATAATGAACGTTATTTTAACAAAGAACAAGTTGAAATGATGCACTCGGCTGCCTTTTTATGTGCCAATGTTTTTATTCAGTGGCAAACAGAAATTGAAATAGATAAAACTACCAAAGCATTGGAGAGCAGCAAACAAATGCTGGAGATGCTCAATAAGGCAGCCATAACATTTGTTTCGCAAAGCGAAGAATCCTATGAAAAAAGAATAGAAGCGGGTGTAAGGTCTATTTGCGATATGGCAAAATTGGATAGATTTTCCGTTTTTCGCAATTTCCCCATGTCAGATGGCTTGCATGCTTCGCAGATATACCGCTGGGATAGGCAGTCGGGCGGAACAACCGAGATTTTTCATAAGATTTTGAAAGATACAACTTATGCTAAATTGATGCCTAAATGGGAAAAAATTTTGGCAAATAATGAAATGATCAACGGACCTTCGAGATTAATGCCAGAATCAGCAGCATTGCATTCGTTTGGCGTAGTATCGGCTCTTGTTGTGCCTTTGTTTATCAAAAATACCTTTTGGGGTTTTGCGCTTTTTGAAGACCGCCATAATGAGCGCTATTTTGACGAAGTGCAAGTTGAAATGATGCGCTCGGCTGCCTTTTTGTGCATAAATACTCTTATTCAGCGGCAAATGGAACTTGAAGTTGTAGAATCAAACGAGTTAAACAATTCCATGCTTAACGCAGTTCCTGTGGCAATAGTTATTCTTAACGAAAATGGAGACGTGTTGAATTGCAACGATGCTGCTACAAAGATGTTCAAATGCACAAAACAGCAGTTCATGGAAAAATTTTATGATTTATCGCCAGAATATCAACCGGATGGCTCAAAATCCAAAGAAAGGGCAAAAGAATTAGCGAGCTATATATTCACAGGTAGCCCAAATTTATCATTTGAATGGATACATACTTCTCTTTCTGGAGATATTATTCCCTGCGAAATCACAACAACTTGGGTGAGTCACAAAGGCAAATACCTCGGGTTGGTTTATATTTATGATTTGCGCAATATTAAAAAAATAGAAGCAGCCGTAACCGAGGCGCAAGAAATGACGCGGGCAATAACAGAAGCAAACCCAATTTCGTATGTATTGTTCGATGAAAACTATCAGCCAATTGATTGCAACGAAGCTATAGTGAAAATGTTAGGCAGCAAAAATAAACAACATCTTTTGGATAATTATTTTACACTCTTTTGTCCTGAGCGGCAGTCTTATGACAATAAAAATTCCAAGGAAGAATCAAAAATACTTTTAGACAAAACCGTAAGAGAAGGCAAACGTACTTTTGAGTGGGATATGCAATCTGCGAGTGGCGAAGTGATTCCTGTGGAAAACATACTTACTTTGCTAGTGCTTAAAAATAAAAAATTTATTATTTCTTTCAAATATGATTTGCGCAACCGTAAAAATTTATTGAATAATATACGCAAACAGAGCGATCTGCTCGCCTCAAAATTGGAATTGCAAAAATCAATAACAGAAATTTCAGAAAATTTCATTTTATACGAAGATATAAACAAAAGCATAGATTTAGCGTTGGAAAAATTGGGCGAGAATTTGAATGTTTCCAGAATGGTTGTTTTCCATATGGATTACGAAAATAAAAAAGTTTACGCAGTTAATCAATGGTATGCAAATGACAATGTGCCTATGATAAAAATAGAACGTTTTGATAATTTTACTACCGACAAGTTGCTGTTCCCCGTTGAGTTAGATGAAAATTCGCAGAGGCTTATGGTTTCGTGTTCAAATACTGCGATTGAGCCTAAATTCAGTAGGCTTGAATCTATGGGCATAACTTCGTTTATTTATGCTCCGCTTTATGTTGAGGGTAGTTTATGGGGGGTGGTTTGCGCAGAAAATTGCCTTTTGACACGTGAATGGACAGAAGATGAAAGAACATTTTTTGCAACGGTATCTAACATAATGTCTGGTGCGATTATGCGCAATGTTTATTCAACAAGGTTGCAACAATCACTAGACAAAGTGGTTGCCCTCAGCAAGTCAAAAGACGAGTTTTTATCCAAAATAAGCCATGAAATAAGAACGCCGATGAATGCTATTCTTGGCATTGCCGAAATTCAATTGCAAAACGAAACCGCCCCGCAAAAAAAAGAGGCTCTCGGTATAATTCACAATTCTGGCAGATCCCTGCTTCACATTGTAAACGATTTGCTGGATCTATCCAAAATAGAAGCGAAAAAAATGGAGCTAGTGCCGGTTAAATACGATGTTGCCAGTTTAATTAACGATACCGTGCAACTCTATGCCGCCCGCATTGAAAAGAAATTGATTAAATTCAATCTCAAAGTGGATGAGAATATTCCAGCGGAGCTTTTGGGAGATGAATTGAGAATAAAACAAATACTCAATAACATACTTTCAAATGCCTTCAAATATACCGATGCCGGTGAAATTTCAATGTCTATTGCCGCCGAAAAAATCAAAGATAAAGATTCCGATATTATGCTGATTTTCCACATAAGCGACACAGGGCAGGGCATGACAGAAGAACAGAAAAGCAAAATATTTGATGAATATTACCGCTTTAATTTAGTCAACAATCGCATGGTGAGTGGAACGGGGCTTGGCATGACCATTGTGCAGAATTTGGTGATAATAATGGGCGGCAATATTTCCATTGAAAGCGAAATCAATAAAGGTTCCACATTTACCATTAGCTTGCCGCAAAAAATAGTAAACGCGCACATTTTAGGCAAAACGGTCGCAGAGAATTTGCAGAATTTCCAAACGGGCAGTTTTTTGCAAGCAAAAAAACAACATATTACCCGAAACTCAATGTCTTATGGTAGCGTTTTGGTTGTGGACGATTTGGAATCCAATTTATATGTTGCCAAAAGTTTTCTGGAACCTTACGAATTGCATATTGAAACTGCAATAAGCGGTTTTGAGGCAATAGATAAAATTAAAAGCGGCAAAGTTTATGATGTTGTATTTATGGACCACATGATGCCAAAAATGGATGGCATAGAAACGGTAAAAATAATACGTTCAATAGGTTATAAAAATCCTATTGTTGCGCTTACCGCCAATGCGATTGTTGGGCAAGCGGAAATATTTTTGGGAAACGGATTTGATGCTTTTATTTCAAAGCCAATAGATGCCAAGCAATTGGATGCGGAACTGAACAAATTTATTTACGATAAGCAAATGCAAAAACAGACAAAAAAACGAGAACTTCCAAAGATAAATCCAACATTGCTTTCGTTTTTTGTTAAAGATGCAAAAAACGCATTGCCAATTTTGGAATCCACGCTTGCTAATATAGAAACTATTTCTGAAGATGATTTCCAATTATATGCTGTTACCGCCCACGGCGTTAAAAGCGCGCTTGCAAATATTGGACAAACAGAACTTTCGCAAATTGCTTACGCTTTGGAAAAAGCTGGCAAAACGCAAGATAAAAACATAGTCAAACAGCAAACACAAGAACTTGTGGATGCTCTTAAAGAAATTATTGAGGGGGATTTATGCAAATAATGCGCAAAATAAAGGCAGTTATAACTATGTATCTTCAAGTGATACTTGTATTTTTTACGTTTTCAGCGATGGTTGTTTCAAGTTATATTCTTATGCGCAGTGTTGAATTTGATAATATGAAACGCGAAGCAGATAACGTGCTATCAAATATGCAGAGCAATATAATGCTTAGAGTATCGGAGCCCAAAATCGTGGTTAAAAAAACTGCGGATATGATTAAGCTAATGCTCGGAGAAAAGATGGATATCAAAACGATAAAGGAATATGTGAATGGTTTCAATAAAGATAGGAATTTTTCGCAACACATTATTAGCGCTTATGTTTTTCTAGATGAATCTCCCAAAGATAGCATCTGGTATAAGGAAGTGCCCGAAGCTGCTGGCGAGGTGTTGATTAAGGAGCGTTTTGATAAATCGCTAGATGCGGTTATTCTTACTTATATATGCCGAATTTTTGATAAAGCGGGCAATCCGCAGGGGTATGTAGGTTTGAATGTGAATTTTGAGGATGTGATGAAATTAGTGGTAAATTCGCAAATTGCCGAAGGCGGTTTTGGATTAATGTTCAATCGCGACTTTGAGTTTTTAGCTCACGCAGAGCGTAAATTTGTGGGCAATACATCTTTATTCGACACTCATATAGGCATTTCTAAGTTTAAAGAAATTTTTGAGCAAAAGGGAGATGTTTTTGGATTAGATTTTATAAATTTCAGAGGCGAAAATTCGGTTGCTTTTTTTAGGTTGTTGGAAAACGGATGGTACTTTGGAATTATTACGCCTGAATACAAATATTATAGCAATATAAACAAAATAGCGAAATATTTGAGCATACTCGGTGTATTATTCACTTTGGTGCTCGGCACAATTTTAATTCGCATTATTAATGTTAGAGAAGGCATGAATAAGTTGGTACGCAATCAAAAGCTAGAATTGGAAACAACAGTACATAGATATAGGTCTATTCTCAATGCTGTGCCTCTGCCAATTACTGTTACAGACTTAGATACAAAATGGACATTTATCAATACCGCCGCCGAAAAAGTTTTTGGAATAACTTTAAAAGATGCTTTAGGCAAGCATTGCAATAACTGGAACTTCAATATCTGCAATACGCAGAACTGTGCGGTAGAATGTGCAAAACGTGGTTTGAGGCAAACATTTTTTACGAATAATGGTTCTTCGTATAAGGTGGATATTGAGGTTCTGAAAAATATTGAAAATGAGCCTATTGGATATATAGAAGCTATTCAAGACATAACTCAAGTGGAAAGAATGGCAAGAGCAGAAGCGGAAAGCGCAAGTGCAGCCAAAACAGCTTTCTTGGCAAAAATGAGCCACGAAATTCGTACGCCGATGAATGCGATTATGGGCGTGACCGAAATTCAATTGCGAAACGAAGCACTTGTGCCGCAGGTTAGGGAATCTTTTGCTATAATTTACAATTCGGGCAATTTATTGCTTGGCATTATCAACAATATACTCGATTTGTCTAAAATAGAAGCGGGCAAAATGGAACTGATTCCTGTTGAATATGAATTCGTAGGTTTGATTCACGATGTTGTGCAATTGAATGCTATGCGCAATAACAGCAAGCCAATAAAATTTGAACTTTATATCGATGAAAATGTGCCTTTGGAACTCATTGGCGATGAAATTCGCATTAAGCAGATTTTGAATAATTTGCTTTCCAATGCTTTTAAATATACAGAGAAAGGCAAGGTTAAATTATCCATTTTTGCAGAAAACAACGAAAAAGATACTATACTTATTTTGCAGGTGAGCGATACCGGTTGCGGTATGTCTAGGGAACAGGTGAGTAAATTATTCACTTCTGAATATGTCCGTTTTAATTTAGAGGCAAATCGCTCTATTGAAGGAACAGGGCTTGGCATGGCTATTACGCAGCATTTGGTGCAAATGATGAATGGCAAAATTTTTGCGGATAGCAAAATTGGCAAAGGTTCCACATTTACAATTCATTTGCCTCAGAAAAATACAGGTGTTGGAATTTTAGGTGAAAAACGAGCCAAAGATATTATGCAGCTCAGGATAGACAGAACAAATATCAAAAAGGTACAGGTTGATTTTGAACAGATGCCTTATGGTAAGGTTATGGTTGTGGATGATGTGGAATCCAATCTATACGTGGCAAAAGAGATGATGGCGCATTATGGTTTGAATATTGAAGCTGTTTCCAGCGGTTTTGAAGCGATAGATAGGATTAAAAAAGGCGAGGTTTATGATATTATATTTATGGACCACATGATGCCGAAAATGGATGGCATGGAAGCGACAAAAATTCTGAGAGAATTCGGTTATACGCATCCTATTGTTGCGCTTACTGCAAACGCTTTGATTGGGCAGGCGAAAATTTTTATGGAAAACGGTTTTGATGATTTTATATCAAAGCCCATTGATATTAGGCAGTTGAACACTGTGCTTAACAAGTTTATTCGCAACAAACAAGCACCCGAAGCCATTGCAAAAACGCAAGAACGCATATCGGAAGAACCTAAGCCAGCAGCTCCAGCTATAAATCCGGTATTGCTTTCATTTTTTGCCAAAGACGCAGAAAACGCCTTGCCTGTTTTAGAGTCTGCGCTCGCTGACATAGAGACTATCTCAGAAGATGATCTCCAATTATACGCCGTCACCGCCCACGGCATGAAGAGCGCTCTTGTAAATATCGGTAAAATGGAACTCTCCCAAGTCGCATACACTTTAGAAAAAGCCGGCAAAGCGAAAGATAAAGACATAATCAAGCAGCAAACGCAAGAATTGATAGATGGGCTTAAGAAAATTATTGCGGATGTACCTGGATGAATATTGTCTGAACCCCGATTCGCCCGATTTTTGGGATTTTCCCGATAAAAAGCAGGAAAATTTTGTAGTTTAAGCAGTAATGAAGAAACTATTTTTTATACTCGCAGTTGCATTTCTTTTGTCTTGCACGAGCATAGAACGCGATAGCGTTTGTGATGAGAAGAGCATTTACTATAATGGCTGTGTGGGAGGCGTTTCGTCAAGCTCTGTGCCTAGTTCTAGCTCTGGGTCAACTCAATCAATTACTTACGGTGATCCTGTACCTTATATGGGCGAGACTTACGAGACAGTTGTAATTGGCAAACAAACTTGGATGGCGAGGAATATGAGCTACGGTGCAGATGGTAGCAGATGTTATCTCAATGATGCTGCCTACTGTCAGACTTATGGCAGGCTTTATAAGTGGGAGACTGCTATGTCGGTATGTCCGCCCGGCTGGTCTCTTCCTAGCACTTATGACTGGAATGTGCTAATTAATTATATAGGTACTACTTCAACTGCTGGCTTGTATTTGAAGGCGCAAAGCGGTTGGGGCGACGGAGATGGCAATGGTAAGGACGTGGCGGGCTTTTCGGCTTTACCTGGCGGCTTCGGAGGCTATGATAACCTTTTCTCCGATGTCGGCATCTACGGCTACTGGTGGGGTAATATGGACAATAATTATGGTAGTGCTTACGTTTGGAGTATGGGTTTCAGCAATGAGGCAGTAAGTAACAACCAAATGAGTAAGGATAACCTGTACAGTGTTCGTTGTGTGAAGGACTAGCACGTAGTGTTGGTCTTTTTCTATTCTGAAAATCCTGTAAATTCTAAGAATAAGTTACTTGTTAGACGTAAAAAAAAGGGGGAAAAAAATTCAGAAAAGTGAATTTTGTCAACAGACGCTTGGAAAATGATTTCTATATTACCCCAATATGGGAATAGTTAGCACAAATGAATTTCGCAAAAAGCTCAAAATCATGGTTGATGGGCAGCCTTATATGATTATTGAGAACCAGTTTGTAAAGCCGGGCAAGGGTCAGGCGTTCAATAGGGTTAAAATTAAAAATTTAATCACGGGGCGCGTTTTGGAGCGCACTTGGAAAAGCGGCGATACCGTGGAAGAAGCAGATGTAACCTACAATGAGGTCACATACTCCTATAACGATGGTTCCAATTGGTTTTTTCTAGACCCAAGCGGTGAAATGGTGGAAATACCAAAAGATGCCCTCAATGGTGCGGAGCTTTGGCTGCTGGATGGCGCAGCCGTGCAGGTCACTTGGTGGAATGGAAAAGCGATAGAAGTTATTCCGCCCACATTTGTGGATTTATTGATAGTGGATTCGCCGCCCGGCGTTCAAGGCAATACCAGCGGAAACGTTATGCGAGCCGCCATTATGGAAACAGGAGCAGAGGTGCAAATACCGCTGTTTATTGAACAGGGTATGCGCATAAAGGTGGACACCCGCACGGGAGAATATGTGGAAAGGTCGAAATAAGCAAAAAATTGTCAATTGGCTGATTGTATTTTTTATAGGCTTTGTGCTTATGGCTTTTTTATTTTCCTTTTATGTGATTCTCGTTGTCCCATCTCAGAATCCAGATGGAAAATTCACAAAAGAAAATATTTTGAGAAACCTTAACGGAGAAAGCCGCGTTCTATATTCCGATGGAGTTTCGGTTATAGGAGCTTTTTTTGATATAAATCACAGATTGTATGTACCCTACGATTCAATTCCGCAAACCCTTATTGATGCAATAGTCTCTGCCGAGGATTCAAAATTTTGGAAACACAGAGGCTTTGATGCGAGCGGTTTTGCTCGCGCTATGTTCAACAATTTAAGGAGCAGGAGTTTTAAGCAAGGCGGCAGCACTCTTAGCCAACAAACGGTAAAAAATATTTTTGGCAGGGAAAATAAAAGCCTAAAATCAAAATGGACAGAGCTTGCAGATGCCCTAAGATTGGAGAGGCGTTTTAGCAAGCAGGAAATTTTGGAATTTTATTTAAATCAATTTCAAGTTTATGGTTCCGGCAGAGGTGCCTCAATAGCCGCCATTTATTTTTTCAACAAACCGCTCTCCAAACTAAGCCTTGAAGAATGTGCTTTTATAGCAGGCACGGTAAAGGGACCATATAACTATGACCCACGTGTGCAAAAAACACCCGAAAAAGCCGAGGCTGCTTTGAAAAAAGGGCAAATGAGAACCAAATATGTTTTGCGCCGAATGTTGGAAAATAATTACATAAATCAGGAAACTTACGATGCCGCAAGAATTCCCGAATTGAATTACGGAGAATTCAAATTCAACGCCTCTTCTCTTTTAGATAAAATAGACCGTGAATTAAACGATGATGTTTACGAAGGTGTTTTTTACAATTTTGGAATAGACGATTGGCGGCGCGCTCAAATAAAAATAGTTACAACTCTTGACGTGAATTTGCAGGGCAAGGCAGAACAGTCGGTGAAAGATAATTTGAACAATTTGCAAACCAAAATAGCTGCCGATACAGCAAATCCCCTTCAAGGCGCGCTTGTGGCTTTGAAGAACGGAACGGTTGTAGCGGCACAATCTGGACAAAACAACACCGGCTACGACAGAGTATTTGTTGCCGAGAGGCAACTGGGTTCTTCGTGGAAACCTTTTTTATATGCTCTTGCGCTAAAATTTGGCTGGAAACCTCTTGATGAATTGGAAAACGAATATAATTTGTTCACCTATGGAGGAACGGTTTATTTTCCAAGACCAGACCATACGGATAAAAGCTCTACTGTGAGCATAGCTTGGGCTGCGGTTCGCTCGGAAAACATAGCGAGCGTGTGGCTTTTGGAGCATTTATTGGACAAACTTTCAACAGAAGAAATAAGAGAAATGGCAGATAAAAATATGATAGATACAAGCATCACGGCAAGTTCAAAAAGAGAAATAGCATTGGAAAAAGCAAAAATGGTTTTAATGAACGACTGGATTATGGAAGGGCGTTTTGAAACAGTTCGTTCCTTGCAAGCACTCAAATATTTTTTCAACAGAAAAGAAGTGGAAAAGCAAAGCAAAAACTATGAGAGAATTAAATTATTGCAGCACTGTTTTGAATATTACGACTCTATGGACTATATTCCTGATGGGCACGAATTTTTATTTCCGAATTTCACGGTTTCTGATTTTGAGCAAGTTAAACGTTTGGTAGAGCAAAATATGGAAAATCCTATTTCTACTGCTGATGTATTTTTGCTGCCCGAACTTAGAATGAAAATTGCGTTGAGGGAATTTGCCAATTTTGTGAAAAGCATAGGCATAAACCGCAGTTTGCAAGAGGTTATGAGTATGCCGCTGGGTGTGAACGAGGCAACAATAGCGGAAATGGCTGTTGCATATCAGAGCATTTTGACTGGGCAGCTATACAAATGCAAAGGCAAAAAATTCGGCGAGCCGTGCATAATAAAAGAAATTTGGAGCCACAACAACAACCTAATTTTCAGAAACGAAATTGACTCAACAGAAATTTTGCCAAACCACGTTGTTTTGCCAATGCGAGCAATTCTGAGAGCAGTCTTTAAATACGGAACCGCCGCAAGCGCATATTCCAAACTAGCCATATCATATTCCGGCTCAAAATATCCTTACCCCGCAATGGGCAAAACCGGAACCACAAACGAAAACCGCACCGCCGCCTTTTGCGGCGGCATACCCTTAGACACCCTTTTAACAATATGCAGCTACATAGGCTTTGACGATAACAACAAACTAAAAGGCAAATCCCGAACTTTGGCAGGTGCCTCTGGCGCATTGCCTCAATGGGCAAACTTTGCAGAAACAGTTCTCGCCACAAGCAAAAGCGAGCATATTTTTGGCGAAACAATAGACTACATAAACGCAATAGCCCATAACGAGGTAACTTTGCCCAATATGCCGCAGAATATTGAGATAGACAGAAAGGGTGGTTTGCCCGTTGGAATGGATGATGTGGGTGCGGGTGGTGCGGCGGCGTTTCCGAATTTTTAATTTATTTATTGTTTTTGTGTCTGAAGGAGTATTTTACAAAAACGCTTATTGCTGAAGATTCCTCCTTAACTTTTGATACTTTCAACGTATTGCTGGCACTGAAATATTTGATTCCAAGCAAACAGGCATGATTTTCGCCACCCAAATCAACTGCCGCAGAAATATCCCATGCAAATCCTCCATCACTATCATACAGCTCTACCCCAGGCAAACTTGTCTGATTAGCAATCCAAGAAACTCCTACTGATAATCCAAGCTGTACCATATCCACTGGATATACAATTATTCCGGGACCAAGCAAATAAGAGTTAAACTGTATATTATCTCTACCGTCGTCAAGTCTATGTCCTATCCCATTAAATACTCCCACGACATAGATAGGATTTGAACCGGCGATTGCGATTGGTCCATATCCGAGCTTAAATCCAAAATCGACCGCTAACTCGTCAATATTTCCGAAAGACTTAAAATAATCAGACATATCCTCACCATCAAGTTCGGTTGTACCTGAACCATACCCTAAGCCTATATCGAAATAAAGACCCTGAGCAGAAACAGAAGTGAATGCCAAGGCAAGCCATAAGCCTACCGCCAACGAAAGAAAACTCTTAGTTTTCATAACGAACTCCCAAGTTTGGAAAAGTCAAAACTTCCTATCAAAATTTCTAACTTTTACATAAGACACACTAATAAATATAGTAATTTTACTGAAAAAAGACAAGGAGGGATAAGAAAAAATGATTTTTTCTTGGTTTTTATTGAAAATTTGGTTAAATTTTCTTAAAAAGAGGGTTTTATTGTGTCAAAAATTGACTTTTTGAGCTTTATGAATAGGAAAAAGATTTCCCAAACGGAGCTTGCAGAAGTTTTAGATGTCCATCAGTCTGCTGTTAGCCAATATGTCAGCGGCAAATCGGGCGTGGTTTTTGATAAGGTTGAAAAACTCGTAGAACTCGGAATAACGCCAGAGGAGTTGTTTGGCGAAAATGTTGGCAAAAAAATGAGAGATGCTATAATCAGGGATTATCTGTCAAAATCCGGCGAAATTACAAACCAAAATTCGCTTGAAATAGTAAAAGAGGGTTTAATTGAGATTTTGAAGAGGATTTGATGGGGAATTTTGTATATTATTGTTATGGAACAGTTTAACAGAATAACGCACAATCCAGCTGTTATGGGCGGAAAGGCTTGCATTCGTGGAATGCGAGTTACTGTTGGCAATATTTTGGAACAGTTAAGCACAGGCAGAAGCATTGAAACCCTTTTGACAGATTTTCCGTATTTGGAAAAGGAAGATGTTCTTGAAGCTATGAAATATGCTGCTTATTAGAATTTTACCGCTGGAGAATGACTGATTTTACTATATTACCTCCAGAATGATTCTAAAAAACAAATTAGGCATCTCAAACCAAGCTGAACTAGACAAAGCAGAGGAGAAAATTAGCAAGCAAAAGGCTAAGATTCTCTTTGATTCTGGGAAAATTGATAAAATAAAGGTTGGAACTTATGCTGGGCTTGCTCAAATACATAAATTTTTATTCGGTGAGATTTATGATTTTGCTGGAAAAATGCGTGAGGTTAATATTGCTAAGGGAAATTTTCGTTTTGCTCCTTTGATGTATTTGGAACAGTCGTTGAAGCATATAAATAAAATGCCACAAAAAACCTTTGACGAAATTATTGCAAAGTATGTTGAAATGAATATTGCCCATCCATTTCGGGAAGGCAACGGTCGTTCAATGAGAATTTGGCTGGATTTAATTCTTAAAAAGGAATTGAAGGTGGTTGTGGATTGGAGCAAGATAAATAAAAATGACTATCTCACGGCGATGGAGCGTAGCCCCGTGAAAGATATAGAGATAAAGCAGCTCCTTAAAAAGGCTTTGACTAAGAAAATAAATGAGCGAGATATATTTATTAAAGGAATAGATGCAAGTTATCATTACGAGGGTTATAATGAATTCAAAACCGATGATTTATGAATACCGCGTTTCTGCTCCACGTGCAGATTTTTACAATATCACGTCAGAAGTCCGTGAAGCCGTTACAAAAAGCGGTGTGCAAGATGGAATTGTTATAATTTACTGTCCACACACAACCGCCGGAATCACTATAAACGAAAACGCAGACTCAAATGTAGTTCGCGATTTGCTCCTCGGTTTAGACAAAGCGTTTCCCGACCGCCCCGAATTCCGTCACGAAGAAGGCAACAGCACAGCACATCTCAAAGCGAGCACGATTGGTTCGAGTGCAACGGTTATTGTGAATGAGGGGAAATTGGTTCTTGGAACTTGGCAGGGTATTTTCTTTTGCGAGTTTGACCCGCCACGGGAGAGGACGTTTTTTGTGAAGGTGATGGGGTGATAAAATAATTTTCTATATTTACACCTATGGAAGCTCAAAGAAAAAAGTATCTAGCCCCTATCATCGTAACTATCTTTATAGCATTGTACTATTCAATAGCAGCAATGATATTTTATGATTACAACGATTTGCCGTTTATAGCAAAAATTGTGTTATTTGTTGTACCTTCAATAATAATAATTGTGATGATGGTTATGGTTTTACTTGAAAGGTTCAGGGAAATAAAAAAAGGAGAAGAGGATGATCTTAGTCAATACTGATTATATCACGGGAAATGAATTGGAAACTCTTGGGCTTGTTAAAGGCAGTACTGTTCAGTCCAGGCATTTGGGCAAAGATGTGCTTCAAGCTCTTAAATCATTGGTAGGCGGTGAATTGAGTGCATATACTGAAATGATGAATGAGGCTAGAGCTTTGGCTACCAAAAGAATGGCGGAAGAAGCCCAAAAACTCGGGGCAGATGCAGTTGTGAATATAAGATATGCTTCGGCTGCTATAATGAAAAATGCGGCAGAGGTAATAGCTTATGGCACCGCAGTTAAGTTCAGATAAAATTACCTTTCCAATTTTCTCACAGCTGCTTCCAAAGACAAACCCGCATAATCCTGTGCGCTAATCCATTTGCCGTTCACGGAATTATTTGCGAATGCGGCTGCTATGGCGCCGGGTATCACCGATTCCACAGCGTTTGGAGCGTTTGGACCTCCCAAGTCTGTGCGGAGCCAGCCTGGGTCTAATAAATTCAGAGTTACGTTTGAGGCTTTTAGTTTTGGAGAAGTGTCTTTAACAAATTTATCCAGAGCGGCTTTGCCTGCGGCATAAGCCATTTGCTCTGGCTCGCCTGCTATTCCGCTTGTTGTGCAAATTACCCTGCCAAAACCCGCTAGCAACATCTTTGGCAAAAAGTGGCAACTTATGAGAATCGGGGCTATGGTATTAACTTGGAAACTGGTGAGATAATCTTGCTCGTGCATTTCCCAATAGTTTTCGCGGTAAGGAGTTTGCAAGCCGGCATTGTTGCAAACAACTTCTATTCGCAAATTTTTTGAATCTATTTCTGCTAAAAGTTTTTTTCTTTCATTGCTATTGCCAAGCTCGGCGGCAACAGAAAAAACCTCAACACCTTTTGATTTTATTTCAGCTTCAAGAGCTTTTGTGTGTTCCAAGTTGCGACTGTGCAAAATTAAATTTGCTCCTTGTTCCGCAAATGCCAAAGCCACCAATTTGCCAATGCCGCGAGCGGCTCCTGTTACAAAAACCCATTTCTTAGATAAATTCAGCATATTGCCCCCTTTTGTAAAACTTAACGTGATTCCAAAATTTCTTTAATTTCTTTTGGTCCAATGCAAGCGTTTTCGCCTAAGCCTTTTTCGCTTGTCAAACCACGGCTTTCAAATCTTTTTGAGATTTTTTCCGCTGCCTCTGCCGCATTCACTCCATAGCCACTTAGCTTTGTTGGAACACCGAGCGATTCAAAAAATTCCTCGGTTTTTTCTATTGCGATTTCTGCGATTTCATCGTGACCTTCTTGCCCTCGCTTGTGCGAGAGAAGCCCCCAAACACGGTGACCATATTGAGCTAGCTTTGCTTTCTTTTTTTCAAACTGATTGTGCCAAAGACCTGGCATAACAACAGCTAAACTTTGACCGTGGTCTATTCCATAAAATGCGGTTAGCTCGTGACCTATGCCGTGCGTTGCCCAGTCTTCGGGAACGCCTCTGCTTATCAAGCCGTTCAAAGCCATAGTTGCTGTCCACATAAGGGTTGCGCGAACTTCGTAGTTGTTTGGTTGCTCAATGATAATTGGACCTTGCTCTATAAGCGTTGTTAAAATTGATTCTGCCCAGCGATCTTGCAGCGGTGCATATTCCGGGTAAGTTAAATATTGTTCCATTGTGTGGACAAAGGTATCCACTATGCCGTTTGCCGTTTGCTTTGTAGGCAGGGTAAAAGTGGTTTCTGGATCTAGAATGCTGAACTTGGGGTAAACGAGCGGCGACCATCCGCCGAATTTCTCTTTTGTGGAATCACGAGAGATAACAAAATTGGCATTGCTTTCGGAACCTGTTGCTGGCAGCGTTAGCACACTTGCCAGAGGCAATGCCTCGTTTGGGGTTTTTGCCTTGCCGCACATAAAGTCCCAAGGGTCTGCTCCATTGTATTTTGCTGCCAATGCTATAAACTTTGTGCCATCCAAAACAGAGCCTCCACCCACGGAGAGCAAAAAATCCACTCCTTCTTTTTTTATTATTTCAAGGCTTTTAACGCAAGTCTCATAGCGAGGGTTTGGTTCTATGCCTCCAAATTCAAAAACAACCCTGCTACCCAAGGCTTTTTTTGCGCTATCATAAACCCCGTTTTTTTTAATAGAGCCTCCACCATAGGTTAAAAGCACCTTAGCGTTTTGAGGAACTTCCTTTTCAAGCTCTGCTATGGTATTTTTGCCAAAAATGAGCTTTGTTGGGTTCAAAAATGAAAAATTACGCATAATCTTAATATAGTAAGTGACAATTAGCGAAATATTTTCTATATTTCAACAAAGAAAAAAAACAAAGGAGGTTTTTGTGAAAAAAATCTTATTTATGGTCTCGTGCGCGGCTTTGCTTGCCTCGTGCGGTGCATCCAAAAGAGTTGATGCTATGGTGGAATCCACCGTAACAGAAGCTATAGTTCTGCAAGAAGTGGCAAAAACCCATAATGCAGAAGTTTCAGTTTCAACAGGTAATTTGGTTGCCGATGCACGGAAACAAAAAGACGAAAAGGATATAGACTTGGCTTTGCTCAAAGCAAATGAAGCAATTTTGCTTTTGCAAATAGCTTTGCTGGAGAAAGAAAAGAAAAACATAGAAGACAGTTTGTCAAGAGCAACTGAAACTTTGAGATTTAACCGCGCTTTGCTTTCGGAACGCAAAGGTAAATAGGAGGTTTTATGAAAAAACAATTACTAGCCATTTTAGCCTGCACTGCAAGCATGTCGTTTGCGCAAACAGTGGTTTCTTCCTTAGATGTCAAAATTCCTTGCGAAGCATCTTTTGAAGAAGTTGCAAGCCAGCCACGCGATGCTGCCGCCGCCCGTCAGTGGGCAATTGTGAAAACGAGAATTCACTCATTGAAAGAAGTGAAGAAAGAAGACCGTGGCGGAAAGCAATACGAAGAAGACTTGAAGTTATGCGATTTGTCCGTGAAACTTTTCAGACTTCAGCTTGAACACGCAGCTTTGATACAAAAGTACATAGATGCTCAAAGGGAAGTATCTCAGGTGAAAGATTCTCTGATAAAATCCCTTGAAGCTGCCCTTGGAAACGAGCGCGAGCGAGTAGAGCGCATAAACCTTGACAGCAAAAGAGCCATTGCTGAAAAAGATTATATGCTACTCAAGCAAAAAGAAGAGGCAGAAAAAAAGCTGGATGCCTTGAAAAGCAAAACCATCAATGTTTACAAAGATGCCAGAGGCACAATTCTTTCAATGAGCGATATTCTGTTTGAATTCGGAAAGGCAGAGTTGAAGCAGGAATTGAAGGAAAATCTCGCTGAAATTGGCGGCATACTCAAAAATTTGATAACCGATGCCACCGTTATCATTGAAGGTTACACCGATAACGTGGGCAAGCCAGATTCCAATAAAAAATTGAGCCAGCAGAGGGCAAACGAGGTTTTGAATTACTTAGCTGGCAGAGGCGTTGATAAAAAACGCTTAAAAGCTGTTGGCTATGGTGCAACAAAGTTTGTGGCAGATAACAGCACAGACGAAGGCAAAGCCAAAAACCGCAGGGTTGAGCTTGTTATAAAAGATAAGTAAAACGGAAGGGAGCAGTACGCATTTTCTATATTATTCTGGATAAAACTACTCCGGAGGTACCGAAAATGCGTACATATTTGCCCAAAATGTTGCTTTTCTTAGCTGCTTTTGCATCTATATTCTTGTTTTTCTCTTGTAGTAACTCCAATTTAGAACAAGAACAAGGAGTTAGTTCAAGCAGTATTTTAATTATAATAAGTAGCTCTTCCAGTAGCAACCCACCACCACCACCTCCTCCAAATGAGCCGAGCAGCAGTTCCGCGATTGAGTCTAGCAGTAGCGCAGAAGAGGTTTTAAGCAGTAGTTCCACAAAAGAAACAGAATCTAGCAGTAGCACAGTCGGTTCAAGCAATTCTGCTAATTCAAGCAGTTCCATAGCAATAGCATCTAGCAGTTCAAGAGCCACATCTAGTAGCAGTAATTCTGCGAGGTCAAGCAGCAGTTCTTTAGCTGATAACTGTTTAACTACTTGTGGTTTAAGCAGTTCTGCAAGGTCAAGTAGTTCCGCTAGATCAAGTAGCAGTTCTGTGGGGGCAAGCAGTTCATCAGGCGTAATGCCAATAGTACCGCTCAGTTGCAACCG
>Ga0268262_10000969_pt1 | contig 37029 bp, 34 predicted proteins | sample TergutNc150P3_FD_190354 | JGI IMG/M metagenome (GOLD analysis project Ga0268262, IMG submission 190354) | Nasutitermes corniger P3 segment gut microbial community from laboratory colony in Florida, USA - Nc150 P3 (SPAdes) (version 2) | ecosystem: Host-associated > Arthropoda: Insects >...
GAATTATATTCCAAGTAAGGAGTTACAATGGCCCGTAAGAACCTTCTTAAAGGATTCAAACGTCCCAAAGGCATTACCTTTGAGCACAACGAACTGAAGCAGAATTACGGCAGGTTCACTGCGGCTCCGTTTGAACCGGGTTTTGGTACAACAGTCGGGAATACCCTGCGCCGCGTTCTCCTTTCATCCATACAGGGGTTTGCTATTACTTCGGTTAAAATAACTTCCTACGATGAAGCGGGTACTGCCCACATGATATCAAGCGAATTTGAAACAATTCCGAATATTGTGGAGGATACGCTGGAAGTTATAAATAACCTCAAACAAATCCGGCTCAGGTTGCCAGATGATGTTGAATCCGATCTTCTGCTCTACGAATGGTCAGGCAAAGCAGAAATAAAGAGCAATGACTTTGCCCGCCCCGGACAGGTTGAAGTTTTAAGCGCGGGGCAGCACATTATGACGCTTATGGAAAACGCCAAGCTGGACTTTGAAATAAGAATAGATGTCGGCCGCGGATATGTCCCTTCCGAAGTGAATGAAAGGTATGTGGATGTTATCGGAACAATTCCGATAGACGCCATCTTTTCCCCTGTTAAAAAAGTAAAGTATTCGGTTTCTCCAACCAGGGTCGTTCAGCGCAACGATTACGACAAGCTGGAGCTGGAAATATGGACAGATGGGACCATTAGGCCGGATGATGCCCTTGCCGAAGCGGCAAAAATTGCGAAGGATCATTTTTCCGTATTTATCAATTTTGATGAAAACGGTTTTGGATCGGAAGATGATCTTGATGAAGACGATGAAAGGATACGGCAAATACTCAACACGCCGGTTGAGGAGCTTGAGCTTTCCGTGCGGTCCTCCAATTGTCTTAAAAACGCGAATATTAAAACGATAGGCGAACTTACCCGTAAAACCGAGGATGATATCGCCAAGACCCGTAATTTCGGGAAAAAATCGCTCCAGGAGATCAAAGAAAAGCTCAAGGAGTGGAATTTAAGCCTGGGGATTACCGACATGAACGTATTGAAAAGCGCGGTTAAGGTAAAATCCCAAAAGGAAGAAGAAGATGAAACATAGAAGAGGCTTTAATCCCCTGGAGCGGATGTCCGCTCACAGGAAAGCCCTGCACCGCAATATGGTTACGTCCCTGTTCAGGTACGAAAGGATCAAAACAACAAAAGTGAAAGCTCTGGCTGTAAGGCGCAGCGCGGAAAAGCTGATCACCCGCGCAAAGGTTGACAGCGTTCACAACCGAAGGATTGTTTCAAGCCGTCTTTATGATGAGGGCATAGTGGCAAAACTTTTTACCAACATTGCGCTTAGAATGAAGGAAAGGCCCGGCGGCTATACCCGGATAATAAAACTGGGCGAGAGGTACGGAGACGCCGCAGAAGTTGTCATTCTAGAGCTGGTCGACTACAAGCTGAACTCGGACGAATCTTCGGATAAAAAGGCCAAGAAAGACGCAAAGAAGACTGAAAAGAAAGAAGCAAAAAAAGAGAAAGCTAAAGCCAAAGAGGAGAAGAAATAAATGTCCAAGCCCCATAGAGGTAAATCAATTCGTGACCAGGCTTCCCGCGGCCGGGGTGAGTGCCCTGTATGCAAGAGGAGCGGCGTGAAGATCCTTTACGAACAGGAAGCCGGGGGGAAAAAAATAAAAGTTTGCAAGATCTGTAAAGCGGCAATAAAGCACGGCAAGAAAAGTGTCGAAGCTCCCCAGGCCCAGGCTTAGGCCTTGTTACTGTATTATGTTCCATAACACTAGTTGTACTGCTGCAGGCTTATAAGTCCGGGAATGCCCTGGATGTTTTTCAGAATTGCCTTTAAGTCCTCTTTCCTTTCAAGCCGCATGGTGAAAAAACCGGCAAGCCAGTTGGTGGAACTCTCCTCCAGGCGGCCTTCGATAAGATGCCCATGATGTTTTCTGATTGCGCCTTCAATTTCAGAAAAAAGATTCATCTGCCACTTGGATTCTATTCTGAAGCGCTTAACCAGATCGGACGCAGGGTTTTCCCACTCAGCCTTGATTTGCCTGCTTTCAAAGTCAGGGATGTTGGCAAGATTGGGGCAATCTTTTCTGTGAATTATTATTCCTCTGCCCCTGGAAACATATCCTGTAATGAAGTCGCCTACAATAGGATTGCAGCAGCGCGCAAAATGAAGCAGTATGTTTTTTTCCTGTTCGATTTTAACCGACAATACATCGGAAGGCACAGCGTTAATGACCTGTTGCAGCGGAGGAATCTCGGTGTTTTGTACAGGCAGGATTTCAGGCGCTGCTGGTTTTTTCTTCGCGGCAATGCTCTTCTCGGCCGCTAAAGAGTCATCGTATTTATTGAGCCAGCCCCGTATTTTGTTGCGGGCCTTCGCTGTTTTCGCGATACTTAGCCAGTTCATGTGAGGATGTGCTGTGGCGTTTGTAAGGATCTCTATAACCTCGGTGTTCTGCAGCTTTCGGCTTAACGGAATTATCGCGCCGTTCGCTTTTGCGCCCATGCAGTGATCGCCGATTGCAGAATGAACGCAGTAGGCAAAATCTATCGGCGTAGAACCGGTTGGCAGCGCTATTACCTTGCCCTGAGGGGTAAAAACGTAAATTGTTTTTTTAAATATTTCCTCTTTAATTTCTTTAAGCCAGGTTGAAGCTGCGCTTTGCCGGTTTTCGTTATGCCTCCAGTTTCTCAGCTTATTCAATGTGCTGACATCAGAGAGTTGCACTTGTTCATGGCTTGAGCCCTTTTTGTACAGCCAATGGCTTGCGATTCCGTTTTCCGCCAAATAATGCATTTCTTTGGTACGTATCTGAATTTCCAGAAGCCATTCATCGACAATTACAGTGGTGTGCAGGCTTTGATAGCCGTTAGATTTTGGATTTGCGATGTAATCCCTGAAACGGCCTGCTCCCGGCTTCCACAGGCTGTGGGCAATTCCCAACAGGGTATAGCATTGCTCAACGGTTTCACAGATAATCCTTATGCCAAAAAGATCAAAAATCTCTTCCGCGCTCTTGTTGCGTTTGCGCATCTTCATGTAGATCGAGTAAAAGTGTTTTGCACGGCTTGAAACGGAAATTTTTATTCCGGTTTTTTGCGCCTCCGCAATGAGCGCTTCCCTGGCTTCGGAAAGAAATTTTTCCCGTTCCGTGCGCTTTGCGGAGACAATATCCTTTATCTGCTGATATACCTCGCGGTTGAGATATTTAAGGGATAGGTCTTCCAGCTCGTCCTTTATCCTGGAAATGCCCAGGCGATTTGCCAACGGAGCGTAGATATCAAGACATTCCTGGGCAAAGCCCTTTCGCTTTTCGTCAGGTATCAAATCAGGCATTCTCAGCAGGTACAGCTTTTCTGCAAGTGTTATCAGGATTACGCGAATATCTTCAGTCAGGGCCAATAGCATATTTCTGATATTTTCCGCTTCCTGAATTGTTTTGTTTGTAGCGGACAATCGGGAGATCCTGGCGTAATTCATTATCAGCATGGCAGTTTGGCTGCCGAAAAGAGATGCAAGCTTTTCTTCCTTATCTTTTGTGTTGGCTGCTTTACTGCCTGCTTCCGCGAGCAAAGCGGCGATTAACGTATCCGTGTCAAGGTTAAGATCCATTAAGATGGACGCAACACCGGTTTTTGCTTTTATAGATTCTTTTTCAGCCCAGGCTATCGCTTTTTGGATCCTTTCATTTTCTTCTTGTGAAAGCGAGTTAATTTTTTCCAGAAAATCGTTTTGGTCTTTTTCCATGGTAGTGGCGATCAAAGCATTGTGCCTTCTATGGCTCGTTCCATTTGGGAAAGGTCATTATATATTTTTATATTTATAAAGCAGTTTTTTTCAAGCTCTGCGGAAATGTTCTTCATCTGTTCCGGCGCCGCTTCCAGCAATAGAATGCCTCCCGGTTCCAGGTAGCCAGGAGCGCGTTTAATTATTTCCCGAATGATTTCAAGCCCGTCTTTGCCGCCATCAAGGGCAAGGCGTGGTTCCATTTGCACTTCGGGAGGAAGGCGAGCTATTTCATCGCTAGGAATGTATGGGGGATTGCTTGCGATAGCATGGAATGTGAGCCCTGACGGAAGGGTTTCAAAAAGATGGCTCTGGCAAAAACGGATTGATTCCGTTAATTGATGCCGACTTGCGTTGGCCCTGGCGGTTTCCAGGGCTCCCACCGAAATATCCGTGGCCCATACTTCAAGGTCCGGCATCTCATGCTTCAGTGAGATTGCAATTGCGCCTGAGCCGGTGCAGAGATCCAGAACCCGCTTAGGTTTTTTTTCGGCATCTGCCGAATTGCGCCATCTTTGTAAAATTGTGTCTACCAATATTTCCGTATCGGGGCGCGGAACAAGGACGGAATTATTTACAAAAAATTCCATACCCATGAACTCTTTTTTACCTAAAATGTAAGCAACACATTCACCGGCCATACGCCTTTCCAGCAGTTTCATGAATTTTTTATGCGCATCTGGTGCCAGGGGTTCTTCCCTATGTATGATTAATTCTTCCCTGCTTAGCTGCATTGCCTCCGCCAGAAGCAGGGAGGCGTCAAGGTCAGGTGTTGTAATCTGGGCATTGAGACAGGATGACTTAAGCGTTCGTTTTCCCTCCGCTGCCGCTTCCTGTACGGTCATGGGATTTACGAGGCAGTGGCGCGCAGTAGTTCTTCTCTGGCGGAAAGCTTTAAAGCGTCGAAAAGCTCTTCTACATCTCCCTGCATGATAAGGTCAAGCTTATAAAGCGTCAGGTTTATTCTGTGATCCGTCAGGCGGTTTTGGGGAAAGTTGTAGGTTCTGATCCTTTCGGAGCGATCCCCCGAGCCTACCTGGTTCTTACGGTTCTCGGCGCGTTCAGACGCCGCTTTGGCTTCTTCCATCTCATAGATTCTGGCACGCAATATACGCATTGCCTTGGCCTTGTTTTTGATCTGGCTCTTTTCGTCCTGGCAGTGAACGGTTAATCCGGAGGGGATATGCGTTATCCGCACCGCCGAGTCTGTGGTGTTAACGCACTGACCTCCCGGGCCGCCCGCCCGCATAACGTCGATACGAAGGTCTTCCTGGCGTATGTCAACTTCGGTCTCGTCGGCTTCGGGAAGAACCGCGACAGTAACGGCGGAAGTGTGAATCCGGCCGGATGCTTCAGTGGCGGGGACTCTTTGAACCCGGTGAACGCCAGATTCAAAACGAAGGTTTTCGTAAACGTTTTTTCCGCTCACAGAAAAAACAATTTCCTTAAGGCCGCCAAGCTCTGTTTCGTTGGAATTCATTATTTCAAATTTCCAGTTTTTTGTTTCCGCAAAACGTGAATACATACGGAAAAGATCTGTGGCAAAGAGGGCTGCTTCTTCACCCCCTGTACCCGCACGGATTTCCATGATGATGTCTTTTTCGTCCAGCGGATCGCGTGGAATAATCAGAAACTTAAGTTTGTCCTCCGCTTCCCTCAGCCTGATTTCCAGTTCTTTGGATTCCTCTTTGGCAAGTTCTTTCATCTCGGGATCTTTTTCGTTTTGAGCCAGAGTCCTTGCTTCCTCAAGCTGCCTGGAAAGGCTTATTGAATCCTCATTGGCTCTGGCTATTTCGTCCAGTTGGGAATACTCCTTCATTACATCCCGGTATCTGTTTGTGTCTTTTGCGAGATTCGGTTCCTGGGCTATAAGCGAAAGCTCATCGTACCTTCGCAGTAAGGATTCAAGCCTTTCATTCATGGTCAGGCTTCTCCTGAAATTGAGGGCAGGAATAAACAACCAGCTCCATGGGATCATCGGATTTTGAGAAATTATCCAGAGTTTGTAAAAGCGTATCCTGAATTCTGCAATTGCCGGAACTCAGGCAAATAGGGCATGCACCGTTGCCTCTGGGATTAATGTCAACTTTCATGAGTTAAATTATAGCAGGAATAGAAAATCTCGCAAAGGGCTTACTGTGGTATTTGGAATGTTGAACGAGTATGTTATAATATTTTAGCATGGCTTTATCCGGATTAAAGGAAATAATTAATGGCTTTCCCGATAAAATTAAAGAAACATTTTCCACATTGGTAACCCGGATTAAAGATGCCGCTAATAATATCGGGCCAAATAAAAGAAAGCCTTTGCTCATCGGCTTTGGGGCGCTGGCTGTTCTTTTTTTGATATTGATAATCGCCGCCGGAATATCAAGCTCAGGAAAACGGCGGAGGGCTTCCCCTGATGCTGTTGCAGGGAGCCTGACCATACCTGCTGAAGAGTTGTTTATTCCGGCGGAACCTGATTTTGTTCCTGAGTTTATTTTTGAACGCGAGAGGCGGCGTTTCTGGTCGCTTGAAGATATACGCCCATACTGGAGAATTCCTGACTCAAGCGATCGATGGAGAGAGGAGATAAAGTCTGCGGTTGACAAACTGATGGAAGGTATTCCGTGAAAACCCGAATTCCCATATTGTCGTTTTTGTTATTAGCCCTGGTTTTTTCATGTAAGAGCAACGCGCAGAGTAATGCTCAGAGTGATATTCCCCCTGTTATTCCACAAGCGGAAACGCAGATAGATCAAAACCAGGAGCCTGTAAAAATCGCGGAGCTTGTTGACACAACCGATACGGCAGAAGAAATGCCATTGATTTCTAATATTGATGAAGAAGATATTATTCCGGAAACGGCTAATGAAGAAGATAGTGAGGAAGTGCTTGAGGAAACGTTAGAAGAAATGGAGCAGCCTGAATCAATTGAAATAATAGAAGGTGAGGAAATCCCTGAAACACCTGAGATCGAAGAGGCTCCAATCCAGGAGGAATCACAGGAGCCTGAAGAACAGGAACCCATTGTAGATGTAGAAGAAAGCGTGCATTTACCGGCGGAGGAACCACCTGTCGAACCACCCCCTGTACAACAACCACCTCCGGTGCCATCTCCTCCGGTTATACAACAGCCCCCAGCGCAGCAACCTCCTGCACAACAGCCTCCCCCGGTGCAAAGCCAGGTTCCCGAGCGGACAGCGCCCAGGCCGCCGCCTTCTCCGCCACCGTTTCTTGGGCCGGCTGAACCGGAAATTACCCCTCCAAGGCGTCAGGAGCCTGTTGCCCCGCCAATACCTGAGCTTCCCAGTCTCCCTCGCGACGAAAAGCCCGAAGAACAAGTTGTATTTTCGCGGGTTGTTAGGCTTACTGTGGGGCAAATGCTGGAGATCCCCTTTAGGGGAACCGGCTGGGTGTATCTGGGAGAAATGGGTAACCGCAGGGGCTTAAGCTACGATTCAAGAAGGCTGGACACCCAGGGCGGAAATACCCTTGGGCAGAGTTTTATTTTCCGCGCCGAAACTGCCGGAACCTATATTCTGAAATTTTATAGGCAGGATTTTATCCAGGATTATATTATCAATGATTATGTCCAGGTAATTGTTGTTGAAGCCGATGATTCAGGAAGGGGAAGGCCGTTTTCTGCTATTGATCGTGGAAGGGTTATCGCCGAACCCAGGTGGCCCATAGTCCCTGAAGCCGCCGGTTCAGTAAGTGAAACTATTTCCCCACCACCTGCGGCGGGGACATCAGCTGTAACGACGCCCCAGCGTCCTGATGCCGTACAGACCGTTGAGCCAGCAGGCGCTGAACCGGCGGCTCGTAGTCCCAACCCGGCTGCGCCTTCCCAAACCGGCGTTTTGCCTTCTCCCGATGTCACACTTCCCGCAACTACCGCCGGGCAAGCTGGAGCAAGCGAAAGCCTGTCTCCGGACGAATATGTCCGGCAGGCAAAGCAGGAGTTCGACACCGGCCATATGGAACAGGCGCTTGATATTCTAGAGCGTATGAAGCAACGCTACCCTTCCGGGACCGACGAGGCATGGTGGCTTTTGGGCCAGCTTTATGAATCCAACAGCACAGCCCGCGATATAAAGCAATCACTGGATTATTACCGCCGTCTTGTCAATGAATATCCGCAAAGTAATCGTGTTGACGATGCCCGCCGCCGTATTGCGTATTTGGAGAGGTATTACATAAATATCCGCTAAAGCAGAATAATGTTTTATTTATTGTTGCTTTATGCTATATTTAAAATATGTCGAAACCAATAGCGATTATTTTTGTAGTTTTGGGTATAGTCTTTTTTCTATTAATTTTGGCAGGGACAGGGTTACTTTGGCTTTCTTCCAAAGAATACAAGCCTGCGGATCGGGAGTCTGTGGTTGTTTCTCCTTCGCTTTCGCTTAAGCCTGCCCGTTTTAAGCCTATTGAATTAATTATTTGGAATATTGGATATGCTTCCCTTGGCGCAGAAGAGGACTTTTTTATGGATGGAGGCATAGGCGTCCGCCCTATTGAAGCTGGAATTGTTGAAGCGAATGTAAGAGCCATCCAGGCTTTTTTTGCTTCCGTAACTCCTGATATTGTCTTTATGCAGGAAATTGATGTCAATTCCAAACGTTCCTACGGAATAAATCAGGTAGAATATTTTTCTAAAGCCTGGAAAGGTTCTTCCGCCTTTGCCCTGAACTTTAAGTGTCCATTTGTTCCTGTTCCCTTTTTTGATTTTATTGGGAAAGTGGAAAGCGGCATTCTAATCCTGAACAGCTTCGAAACCAGTTCTGCGGAACGAATAAGCCTGCCTTCTCCTTTTTCCTGGCCGGAACGAATTGCCCAGCTTAAGCGCTGCCTTTTGGTACAACGGATCCCGATCCAGGAAAACGGCGCTGAACTGGTGCTTGTAAACCTTCATCTGGAAGCCTATGACTCTGGCGGTGCTGGCCGTATTGCTCAAACGCGTGTTTTGGCCGAATTCCTGAAAGCGGAGTATGAGAAAGGCAATTACTGTGTTGCTGGTGGGGATTTTAACCAGGTCTTTCCTGCTTTTAAGGACGTGTTTCCCATTCAACAAAATGAGTTTTTTACTCCCGGTATAGTGGACGACTCGCTCTTTGGCGAGGGATGGATCTTTGCAACAGATCCTTCATCTCCAAGCTGCCGCTCTCTGGATAAGCCCTACGACGGGAACCGAGAAAATTTCCAATTTTATATCATCGACGGTTTTATTCTTTCCCCCAATGTGGAGCTTATTTCGGTTAAGACTCAGGATCTGGACTTCAAAAATTCTGACCATAACCCGGTAAAATTGACCTTTAGCCTGAAGTAAGTAATGTAATGTAGAAATGCTCTAATCAGGCTTGGCAGCCAAAACTATCAACGAAAGGATAAATAAAGCCAAAATGCCTGTGCCGAAGAATATTGCGGCTTTGAAAAAACCGAAGGATAACACAGCCCATATTCCCAGATCGTGGAGCCAGCTTCGGCTAAAATGGACAGATCCGTTGAATACTATCGGTAAAATGACCAGCATGGGTACTGCCATGTAACGTGGTCGTTTCAGTGCCCGGAACTGCCATCCAAAGGCAATTACTAAAATCCCCAGGGGTAAAAGGAATAATGGCCGTATAAAACGTTCCAGCAACTCCGCTTCAAACACTTGCGGGAGGTAGCCGCAAGAAGCGAGGTTATCGGCAGTTCTTTTTAGGTCTGAAGAAGAAATAGCCGATAGCCCGCGGCGCGCATTTGAAATAAGATTAAAGCTATCCCAGGAAACAGGTAAAACTACTTCAGCGTTGTCCGGCAGGTTTTTCCCAATGCCCTTGATTACCGGTTCCCAGCGTTTGTTTTTATCCATACGATCCAATGCCCTAAGCATGATAGTCGTAGATGGGCCGGAATCAAGGGTAAGGGGAACTATTTTTGCAAAAGGGGCTTCCATGCTCCAAAGGAATAGGCCTTCCCTGTCGAAAGCCATAATTTCAACGCCTATGCCGTAGGCAGTATCCGGAGATGCAGAAAGCGATGAAATCCTCATGGCCAGCCTTCCTGTCTCAAGGGGAAGGGAATAAACCGCTCCTGAGAGAATTCTTCCCAGGGCTATTTCTATCTCGTCAATGAAAAACGCTGCCTGTTTCAGTCCCTGCTCGCTTAAGGTAAAATATTTTTTAACATCCGGGTCTCCGGGGGTCAGTGTCATTAATTCAAGAAAAATATAGTAAGAGCGAATCCATTCCTGGGTAACAAGGGCTTCGTAGCCTTCGCGTTTCAACTTATAGATATTGTAAGTGTTAGTTTCCCTGGATGTAGGCTCCATGGAATTCACCCCGCTCCATGCCCTGCCTGCAAGCCTTGTTGCTGCGGCTACTTCAACGCTGTTGGGTTTCGCGAGGCGGCCGGCAAGCGTGGCAAGCCAATGTGCGTCAAAATACCGTTCTTCCGCAAGGGCAGTTTCCGCAAGGGTAAGCGCTTCTGTGGCGTCTACAGGCATACTGCCCGGCACATCCTGTGAGACAGATGAAATGTCAGGAAGGTTTATTGAAGTAAGGCGTTGTTCTTCGGTTCGTATTTCCGCTTCAACCTTTAAATGCGAGTGTTCAGGGCTATTTGGCCATATGCTTTCGCATATTGCTATAAACTGGACGGTATCGTCCCATTCTCCCTTGGCGGCGCTTTCCTGGGCTTTTTCTTTTGCGAGCATGTAAAGCCGGCTTTCGGAAAGCATATTCGTCTGGGAATTTTTAGCAAGGGGAATGACCAGAAAAAAAAGAAGGCCGTACAGGGCGGAAGCCGTTATTGCGGTTAGAATGGACGAATTTAGCGATTGAAGAAACTTTGGCGAAAAAGGGCTGCTCCTTTCGGTTGAACGTATAATGAATCCAAAAGGAATAACCAGAGCGGAAAGGGCGAGGGCAGGGAAAAGGTTAAGGTATTCCAATAAACCGCTGTTAATTCTCCATGACTTGGAAAAGAATGCCAGCGGGACAGCCTGGCTGGGGAAGAAATAGCGAAAGCCAATGATCGCAAGTCCGGATACCAAAATATAGATAAAGAAAATCCCTAAAGGCGAGATGAATACGCTGAAATCAAATTTTTTCATCGATACCTTACCTCTCACTGTCCTCTGAACCGCTTCGTGCGATTCCGGTCAATAAGGTATACAAAAGAACCAGTGTTCCGAGGGCGCAAAAAGCGAGGGGAGTGATAAAAGAGGACGGTATACGGTTGCCAATAAAAGAACCAAGAAGCAGGTTGATATCTCTGGTGTTTAGAAGGGTTTCCAGAGCCAGAATTAAGCGAAAAATCAGGGCGCCAAGAAAAACATTGGCTAAAGGCCATTGGCTTGAGTCTAGCATGAAACGCATTGATGAAAGCAGCAAGATAAGTGAAAATGCATAGAAAGCAAAATAAAGGACATTATTCTCCTGGAAACGGCTTTTCATCTCTCTGGCGCTCAGGGAAAAATCAATACTGATGCTCTTAATGAACCAGGGAATATCATCCTCGAATGAAATTGCCGGAATGGGGATGATTGAATTATTTGGCCCGGCAGGGACTTCCTGGTAGATAAGCGGCTTTCCTGGAATGGAAACCAGCCTTGGCCCTGATATATCGCTGCTTTCGCGGAGGAGTATAACTGAGTTTTCGCCCTGTGAGACTATAAGCCCCGGATTTGCCTTGATTGGAGAAGCCGACTTAAAAACTGTTTTAAGGATTCCGGCACGGCTTATTCCAATCGAAGTGGCAATAGAAAAGGCAAAAGCCAGCAAGACAATCCCGATTATAGCAGAGAAAATAGGTATATGCTTACGGACAGTGTAGCTTAAAGTCAGAAGTATGGAGAAATAAAGCGCCGGCGGTATCGCTTTCCATGCCGCTTCCGCCGCTTCTTCCCCTGCTCTTGGCTCAACAGGGATAACCCTGGCCAGATCTATCCAGGAGGCTAAAAACTTTAGTACGATTGCTATAAAAAAGAAAACAATAAAGAGAAAGCTGAAAAAAATAGCCGATTTGGCAAAGTTTTTCATGGATGATAATGCGTTATGCAATACACCTTATGTCTTATCAGGCAGTACATTCATCTTTTTCTTTAGATCTTCAAGAAGAAGATCCGCAGAGGTATTGGATTTCTCCAGTTCGCTAAAACGCCTGTCCAGGCTTGAATTATTGCTCAAATCCTCAAGCTCCTTGGCTGCTTCCGCCTGGGCTTCCATTTGATCCACTTTTTGAGCCATCCTGTCGAATGCGTCAAAGGCACTGCGGTTTCCGTCGACGCTGGAAATGGTGTTCTGGATTTTCTGCTGGGCTTCGGCGCGTTTTGCCCTTGCGATTAAAAGGTTCTTTTTACGCTGCGCTTCTTCAATCTTGTTTTGAAGCTCCCTCAGGGATTCCTTCAGTTTATCTACAGAGGCTTTTTGGGATTCCCACTGCTTCCTGTATTCTGACGAAGCGTTATCGTACTCCTGTTTTCTTAAAAGGGCTTCTTTGGCAAGGTCGTCCTTTCCGGCCCTTACAGCCAGCATGGCCTTTCTTTCCCAATCCTGCGCCTGTGTTTCCTGATTTGCCAGCTCCCGCTCAAGCTTCTTCTCATCTGCGATAGCCAGAGCAACAGCTTTTTTGGACTCCAATAGCTGCGCCTGCATGTCAATGATAAGCTGGTTGAGCATCTTCTCAGGTTTCTCCGCCTTGCTTATGAGATCGTTCACATTGGAAGAAATCATAGTTTTTAGCCTTGAAAAAATACCCATATGTTCTCCTCTTTTTTCTGTGCGCTCCGATCTTTAGGGCGCCGGGCTTTCCCTGTATACTGACAGAATGGGATAATGCTGAGTTAATGCCAGGCTGATTGCGTCCACTGTTGCCCGGAATTCATCGTAATCCAGATTCTCGTACTCCAGGCTGCTGGTAATAACGACTTTCTCGCCTTCCAGCCCGTAAGCGCAATCGATCATATCGCTGGCGTTTAGTTCCAGCAACTTTTTATAAAACTCCTCCCGATTATGTCCGGGAACGCTCATAACCTGCACGCGGAAAACGACCAGTGGATCCACATAGGTTATAACCATGCCTTCCAGGTCGTGATCCGAATCTTCTATAAGCCAAAAATTTTGCTTTAGTTCCTGATAGTTGTACTTAAGATCGATTAGATACTGTTCAATTTTGTTTTCTGCCATGCTTTTACCCGCTTATCATGCAAAATAAACCCGGAAAATCGGATTTAACCCAAAAAAACCTGACCTGCGTTATCAATTGCAAGTATGGTTTTACATTCGGAACAACGAAAACGACCTGGTTTCAACGCCTTAAGCTTTTTTGAGCAAATCGGGCATGAAAACACCTTAGGGAAAAGAGATACGGCTTCAGTTGAGGTGCCTTTTTTGAAAAAATTGATAGAATCATCCAAATTGTCCTTAATATTGAAAAACTGGGAGAAACCAAGCAACTGAAAAACCTCATAGACCTTTGGCTGAATTTCCAGAAGAACCAGATCCCCGCCGCGTGGTTTTACCGCTTTAAGAAAAGCTGTAAACGATCCGATTCCGGTAGAGGAAACATAATTTAGCCCTCCGCAATGGAAAACCAGCTTGATATACCCTGCTTCGATGGCCTTTTGGACTCGTTTCTGAAAATAGTTGGAATTATAGGTGTCTATATATCCTGTGAGATACAGGACAATGCACCCTTCTATTTCGTTTGCTTTTTGAAGTTTGATTTTAAGACTCTCATCCTTTTCGTCATCAAACCCATTAACGATATCGTTATTTACCATGACGCATCCTTCGCCCTCAATCCCCTAGTGTACCGTATAATTCCAACAACTACAAGCCCTCATAGCTTAGGCATTCTATAATACTACTATTAGGGTATAATTTTGTCAAATCATATAAGTTCATCTGTCAATTGCATATTGAAATGCTGCCTGTTTATGTTTTTTACTCGGCAAAAATAGTCGAAAGCGGTATTTCAAAGCCCGGAACTACGCCGGGCTTGGCAGTATCCTGAATGCTATAGATTTGCAGAGTGTATTCGCCGTCTTTAAGTGTGTAAATGCTGATGTGTTTGTCTTTGGGATCGACGATCCAATATTCTTTTACTCCGGCTTCCCTGTACAGAAGGAGCTTCCGTTCCATTTCAATTGCTGTATTTGAGGGGGAGTGAATTTCTACTGCCAGATCCGGCGCTCCCCGGCATCCCTCTTCGCCGAGCCTTTTGGGATCGCAAACAACCACCACATCCGGCTGAACCACCGTGTCGTCGCTTTCGTTTTCCTTGTAAAAAAGCCTGACATCAAAAGGTGCGGCAAACACTTCAAATTTTTTGCCTTTAAGGAAAGCATAAAATTCTCCTGATAACCTCATTTGATATCGCTGGTGGGAAACATTTGGCGCGGACATGGCATAGGCGACGCCGTTTATAAGCTCAAAACGCTCGCCTGGCTTTAATTCCCATGCCTTGTAATCCGCATAGGTATATTTCTCTTCTTCTATGGGGCTGTACGCTTCTGACATTAGGGCCTCCTATTGAGAGTTTATCAGAGAAACAAATTGTAAACCATTATGTATGCTAATATAAACCCATGCTTTTATCCGATGTGGTAATAGTCCTTTCACGGCCGGAAAGGGCTGGGAACGTGGGGGCCGTCTGCCGGGCCATGAAGAACATGGGGCTTTCCAGGCTTCGTCTTGCCACTCCTGATTTTTCGCTGACTGACACCGTTTCAGAGGCCGGGCTTGGTTTTGGGGGCGATTTGGCTGTTATCCGCGCAAGGGCAATTCACGCTGTCGATGTATGGGAAAAAGCTGAAACCTTCGACAGCCTGGCAGCTGCTGTAGAAGACTGTGCCCTTGTGATTGGCACAACCCGCCGCAGGGGCCGCCATCGAAAGCAGGTTACCATGACGCCTTCGGAAACCGCCGCCTTTCTGAAAAACCATCCAGGCCCGGCGGCATTGGTCTTTGGCAACGAGCGGACCGGGCTTGAGGATGAAGAGCTTGAACTGTGTAATTTCGCTTCCCACATCCCCGCTGACGAAGCTTTCCCTTCCCTTAACCTTTCCCATGCAGTTCAAATTTACGCTTATGAGCTTTTCAAGACCCTCTCTTGTCCCCGCACAGATGATGTTCCAGTGGACGCTGTAAAAGGCCAATGGGTTCCCCTGGATCAGGCAGCAATTGAAACTCTTGTTAAGGATATTATGGACAATCTTAAAACACTCGGTTTTTACAAGCGCCTTGGCCAGAAAGAGCAGGAGCGCTTTTTCCGGGACATTTTTTCCCGTTCCGCCATGACCGAAAGGGAAGGCCGTTATTTCGCGGGGATTATCGCAAAAGCTGTCCGGTTATCACAAAAACATTAGGGTTTATCTCTTGGAAATCTTATTAATCAGCAGTAGCAAATTGTAATAGATGAATGGAAAGACCCTGAAGAATTTCAATGGGCTTCTGAAGCAGTAACCAATGCCTTCAAGGCCTCTTTCGAATACCGCGTCTTTGGGACGGTGCTTTTTTTCGGCGAATACATCAAAAAGATCGCTGCACCAAAGGCGGAAGCCTGAATTAAGGCGGTTTGAGTTTCTGGCTATCCAGAGTTCTTTTCCACGGACGCCCCTGCCGGCCAGCAGAATGGAAGGCGAAGACTTTCTTATCGCTTCTATTACTGCCGCTTCCTCCTGTTTTCGGATCTTGCCTTCGCAGCGGCCTACAATTTTTAAGCCGGGAAAAGTCGCGCGGATGTTTTTTTCGGCTTTTTTTAGTATCTGGCTTTTGCCGCCTCGGAGAAAAAGCGGGTATTCCCTCTTTTCCAGAATACTCAAAAGGGAAATGACAAACTTGAATGGCATATACCGGTAGAGCTTTTTACCGGTCAAAAACTTTGCACCTGTAACAAGGCTTTTGGAGATGGGGATAACCAGAACCGCGTTATACAAATAATCGCGATATTCGCTGTTTCTCCGTGCCTTGAGCAGATCCCATAGTGAAAGCAGGACAATGTTCCGCTTTTCCTGTGATTCGTAGGGGTCTTTATCATTTGGAACCAAATTGGTAATTATATCAGGCAACTCCTCTGGAGAAACTATGTCAAGCGGGACTCTGAGGAGTATTATTCTGTCGGGCCTGGTTTCCAAGCTTCGCTCTCCAAAAGGATGGTTCGTATTGCCGCAATTCCGTATAAGGCGGCGGTTTCGGTTCTTAAAATGGTATTGCCCATTAAAAGAGGCCTGAAACCTGTTTTTATAAACTGTGTTAGCTCGCCAGGGGAGAAACCGCCTTCGGGTCCCACAGCAAGAACAACAAAATCAGGATCATTTCTAAGATAACCATGAAGAGTTCCCTTTTCAAGAGGTTCCTGGTGCAGTACCAGGCCTAGAGTGCGGCTATATTTTTCTCTTAGAGACCCCCAATATTCAAGCAGGGCGTCAAAATCGCAAGGTGGCATAACTATAGTTTCCGTAACGGAACCGCTCTGCTGGCGGGCTTCTTTAATGATACGCTCCCAGCGTTTGATTTTTTCGCCGGATTCTTTGACTGGCGCCCTTTGCGAGTACTCGGCCTTAAAAGGCGCAATAACAGAAACAGCCGCTTCCGCAGACTGGCGTACTATGAGGTCCATCTTTGCGCCCCTGGGAAGGCCCTGGAAAAGAGCAATCTCAGGAAGCAAGCTTCCTGGCCGGGCTTTTTCTTCGTCTATACACTGCCCAATGAGGATGTTGTCTTTTGTGGATAGTATTAGTACCTTTGCTTCCTTTCCGCCTGGCAGGATTGCGTTAAAACTCATGCCGCTTCTTAAGCGCCTGACCCGCACAAGGTAGTGATAGTCTTTTTCATAAAGCCGGATTATTCCCCCTTCCGCAGGCTGGGTTTGGAGGATAAAATTTTTCATCCGCTGTTATGAAGCCAGCAGGAGCTCGTCATCCTCCATTGCTTCTTCCTGCAGTTTTTTAAGGGTCTTACTGGTCTGCATAAGGGCACGGAAATTCTCTTCCCGTAGAATCTTTACCGCTTCTTTGAGCTGCACGTCAATTTCCAGATCGTAAATCGAACCTATGGATCTGCGGTTTTGTTCTTCCCTGACAAGCCTTTTCAAAAGGGGGATATCCAGATCGAACTCGGTGCTTAAAGATCGAATGAAAGTGTTTATTGTTTCTGCACCCGCGGTTGGGTTATTAATCACAAAATCCGATACCTTGCCGGAATTGATCAGGTTGTTCAGTTTGATGGCATCCAAATCCGAAAATGTGGGGAAAGTAACTTCCCTGTCCGGCGGGATCCCTATTTTGTCGATATTTACATCGCTCGGGGTGTAGTACCGCGCTGTGGTTATTTTAAAGCCAACTTTGTCCAGGGGATAAACCTGCTGAACGGAGCCTTTTCCGACAGATCTTTCGCCGACAAGGTAGGCCCGGCCCCTGTCTTTCAAAGCGCCGGCTACTATCTCCGAAGCTGACGCGGAACCCCGGTTAATAAGCACGATTACGGGAATATCCTGGTTAACCATTGCCCTTCCGCGGCGGGCAATAAAAACCATATTTTCCGAAGCTATACGGGATTTGGTAGACACCACAAGCCCATCTTCAAAGAAAAGGTTGCAAATTCCCACAGCGGAATTGAGAAGCCCTCCGTAATTGTTTCTGAGGTCAAGAATAAGGCTTTTGTAATTTCCGGAACTGAAAGCGCTGAGAGCTTCCCTGGAGCGGTCAAGGGTCATGGGCGAAAAGGTAAGCAGCTTTAAATAGCCTATGTCGCCTATCATGGTGTATTTTACTGATGGGACTTCGATTTCTGCCCTGACAATGGTAACCGGAAATTGCAGCTTTTCTCCCCGGCGTATCATCAACTTTACCTCGGTTCCCGGACGGCCCCGGAGCCTGGCTACAGCTTCGTCGCTTGTAAGCATATCTGTGTATTCGCCGTCAATCGTGATGATGAAATCACCGGCGTTTATGCCGGATCTCCAGCCGGGCGTATCTTCAATTGGGGAGACTACTTCGAGAAAGTTGCCCTCTGTACGGGCAGCCGATTTGGAAACGTAAAGCCCGATGCCTCCAAAACTGCCCTGGGTAGTGTCGTTCATATCTTTCATTTCGCTCTCGGAAAGGAAAGTGGAATACGGGTCTCCCAGGGAATTGAACATTCCCGTCATGGCGCCTTCAAAAAGCTTGTTTGGATCCGTTTCTTCTACATAATGGTTTTGTATAAAGTCGAAAACGTATCTGAAGACAGACATATATTGGTTGGTTAAACCTTGTTCCCCTTTTGTCTGGGCTTTTACCCTGGGCGCCAGGGTTATGGCGAAGATAAGGCAAAAAGCGATGGTAGAAACCACCCATAGGATGGTTAGCGGAATTTTACGCCTGCTAGCCGCTTCAGGCGGGCTGTCTAATTTTTCCATTATTCAATTGTAGACAAGCGCCGGGAATTGTCAATTGTTTTCAGTGCTTGATAAGAATGGTACCCTGATATATTATTTTTTAAAATAAATGAACTGGAAAAACATTCTTATTGGGCTTGCAGCGGTTGTATTTTTCTCCCTTATATTTTTGTTGGGTGTTTTTGACCGTCTTGGGGACAAGGTATTTGATTTCCTGCTCGCTTTCAGGCCGGTCAGGGAAGACCTTCATGAATTTGTTTTCCTGGATGTAGATGACAACGCCATAGCGTATAACGGCGTTTTCCCCTGGCCGCGATCGATAACAGCTGAGGGCCTTTTAAGGCTGAAGGAGTATGGCGCCAGGGCGGCCATCTTTGATATTGAGTACCTCGACTGGGGGCCCAAGGGTGTTGACACCATATACCTCGACCATGGATTGCCCGCAGATTTTAGCCGGAGTTTTTCCGATATTAACTCGGCAGCTTTGGACATTTTTACAGCCCTTAAATCCGGCAGAATAAACAGGGTAGATTTGGATGAATACTCCAAATACCTCTCGGAATTAATCCGCAATGAACAGGACGATTTGTTTAAAAGGGCCCAGAGCGTAGCCCGCGATAACGACCTTTACATGATACAGGCTTCGGCTTTGTTTGGAAGAAGCTGGGTCTCGCTTAATCTGCGTGAAGAACCCCTTGTCAGCGAGGAACAGGCCGGCCGGCGGCCTATAGCGGAAGAAAACTTTTCCTACCCTATTGATGCCAAAGCAAATGCCAATAAGGGAATATACGTGGATATACTGCCTGCCCTGCCCGGATTTGCCATGACAGCGGAAGGGGCAGGTTTCACAAACGTGGAAATTGACGTTGACGGTACAAGACGGCGCATCGATCTCGCTCAGAACATCCACGATCACTGGTACCTACAGCTGGCTTTTTCACCCCTTGTTCATTTTCTGGGGAACCCGGAAATTGAACTGGACAACCGGAAACTGCTGATGAAAAACGCCAGGACACGGGGGGGCATCGTAAAGGACATTTCCATTCCCCTGGACGGTCATGGCAGAATGGTACTTGACTGGCCCAAGGGAGATTATAACGAGAGCTATTCACATATTTCGTTTTACGATTTTTCTCTTCTGGAAGATCTTGAGGCGGAGCTGGAATACTACAGTAGGGCTATCACCACTTTTGATATATATGATTTTGCCCAGCTTGATAATTCTCTGATGAGGATTCCCTTTATTGCAAATAACCTTTCGGATCTTTTTGAGGCTATTACCAGTTATAGAAGCGCGGCCCTTGAAAACTGCTCTGACGATTATTTTGAGGCTTTTATTGATTTTCGCAAGATGTCTCGCGCTCTTATAAAAGAGCTTCTTGATATCGATCCTGTAACAAAAATAAACAATGCAGCCCAGGAAATGATAGAGCTATTTCCCGGGAGCGCCGGTATAATCCTTGATGAAGCGGGATATGAAGTGTCTGTACTGGACAATCTCAAGATTAATCTTGAGAGGTATGAGTCAGTCAAAGAAAAAATTGAGAGCATGGTAAAAGACAGGTTTTGTATCCTGGGCCGGGTCGATACGGGAACTACCGACTATGGCGCAAACCCGTTTTATGGCAAGTACATAAACGTCGGTACGCACGGCGTTGTTTTAGATATGATCCTGTCAGAGTCTTTTATTGTTCCCCTGGGTATCCAGTGGCAGATAATTGTTACTCTTGTTTTTGTGTTTTTGTTTTTCTTTGCCAGCGGGAGCTTTGCGCCTGTAATAAGGGCAATAACGGGATTTCTCGCGGTTATTCTTGCTGTCGCGGGTTCCGCCTTATTGTTTCACTATACAAGTTATTATTTCAACCCGCTTTTAACCGCGTTTTCTATGATAAGCGCTGTTATCGCAAGAGAAATTATTTCCTATGCGGGGTCTGAAAGGGAAAAGCAGTTTATCCGCAAGGCTTTTTCCACCTATGTTTCCGATGACGTTGTTAAGGAGATCATTGCCGATCCCTCGCGGCTCCAGCTTGGCGGAACCAAACGCCACATGAGCGCGATCTTTACGGATGTTCAGGGTTTTTCCACCATTTCTGAGCAGCTCGATCCTGAACACCTGGTAAGCCTTTTGAACCGCTATCTTACTTTTATGAGCGACGCGATTCTTGAGGAAAAAGGAACCATAGACAAATACGAGGGAGACGCCATTATTGCCTTCTTTGGGGCGCCTATGCCTCTTGAGGATCATGCCCTTAGGGCCTGTACTTCGGCTATTGCGATAAAGCAAATCGAGAAAGAGCTTAACAGGAAAATCATGGAAGAGAAGCTCTCTCCTAAGCCGCTTTATACCAGGATAGGCATTAACACTGGAAGTATGGTAGCTGGTAACATGGGTACCGGCAACAAGATGAACTATACAATAATGGGAAACGCTGTAAACCTGGCAGCCCGTCTTGAAGGCGTAAACAAGCAATACGGAACCTGGATACTCGCGTCCGAAAGCACTGCCCAGGAAGCCGGTGAAAGTATACTTACCCGTAAACTCGACAGGGTCAGGGTTGTAGGCATCAATGAGCCTGTACGCCTTCACGAAGTTATAAACATGGTAGACTATGCCGATACAAACGTGAAAAAACTTGTCGAAGTTTTTGACCAGGCACGTGAGCTCTATGAGAACCGGAAATGGAAAGAAGCAATAGAAGGCTTTAAAGAATCCCTGTCAATCGAAAACGGTGGGCCTTCGGCAATATACCTCCGGCGCTGTGAGGACTTCTTAAAGAATCCGCCGGATGATAAGTGGGACGGTGTGAATAACTTAACGGAGAAATAAACCTTAAAGCAAAGCCTCGATATCAAACTCACCCGCAGTGCAGGGCATTGTAACCCCCCAGTTCTCCAGGACTTCGGGGTGTATCTCTCCGAAGACACCGATGGGACGGCCTTTGTAAATCAGCGCCGCAGAGCGGCCAGGGATAAACCTGGGATCGGAAGTTTCCTGCACTTCGTATTCCCTGGAAATGTAATAGAAAAGGGTCTGAATCTGGGCAGCGGCGGTGTTAAAGCTGGCGTCCCTGTCGGCGTGGAGAAAGCCAAGGTACTGGCGGGTTGCCGCACCTGAATAATTGTCGTCGTTGTCCCAATACGCCACCTTGCCGATTTCAAAAAGCCTGTGGGGATAGACCGAATGGCCCGACACGGCTTCGCTTGCCATAAGCGATGCAAGAATTGAATCGCGGACATATTCGTAATTTTCGGTCATGGGGTTGGAAATGCGTATTATGCCTTTGCCGTCTTTTCGCATTTTTTCCACAAAATCTTTTCGCGAGCCAAGGTAATTGTAGATCATCTCCTGATAGCCAAGGCCTGTCATCAGTTCCTTAAGGCGGCGGCTGAAGAGAGTTACCCTGGACAGGCGGCCTACGGTAAAGTCGCGGGGACGCTCCGGCTTAAACGAGTTAAGCCCCCTGCCTATCATTACGTCTTCGGCAACGTCGGCGGCGTGGAGGAAATCGTTGCGGTATTCAGGCGGCCATGCCCAAATGCCATCGACTTTAGCGTTAGAACCCCTCTCGGTGTTAATCGCTTTTTCCGAGCGCACGCCCATCTTCGTAAGGGCCGCGATACATTCTACAGCGTTAAGTTTTTCGCCCAGAAATTTTTCAACCCGATTAAGGGAACAGAAAACCTTTTCCTGAAAATAGCAGGGGGTAACGCATTTACGGCCAAAAGGCGTGTCGTATTCGTACTCAATTTCAACCGGTTCAATTGTGAAGCCTGAGTCAGCCAAATCGCAGGCCATGATGGAACCGGCCAGATTAACTGCCCTTTGATCGGTTCCTGTAAGTTCCACAAAGATTTCGTTGTCGCCTACCTGGACCGCGCCCAGGTCGGCGGAGTTGATAATCGGCGGATAAGAAAGGACGGCACCCGTTGAGTCCGTCAAAAGGGGATGGATCTTCTCGTGCTGCTGGATAAAGGCGTATTCCTTCCCCTTGGGGTGCTGTTTCAGGATTTCGGTCAAGGTCAGGGGAACATCCCATTGCAGGGGTACAAAAGAAACGCTGTCCGGATCAACCCCTTTATAGATTATAGGCCACTTGATTATCGAGGTGCGATAAATCCCCATGGAAATAGTTTTACGCTTTCGTCCGAAATTCCCCGCCAATTTTTCCTGCGTTTGAATCATGTCAATTAAAATCGGGTCGGTAATTTTTTTCCCGCGTGCGACAAAACCGGTTAGAAAAGGCCGTACATGGGATACGGTCTTTTCGACTTTCACCTTGTGTCCCGTGCTTTTCATTTCCGTTGGAGTTGAAAAGAAGGGATAGACAGGCGCTTTTCCGCCGTTGTACAGGCGGAGCTGGCGGGCGCATCCGGCTGTACCCCAAAGATCCGGCCTGTTGGTATCGTTCAACTCTATTTTTAGAGTACGCTCATCGGCGCTGACGTCGTCGCCTTCAAAGCCTCCGTCCAGTTCCGCTTTGGCGCAGATAAGGGCTTCTTCTAATTCTTCTTTCGATGTCCAGCGCTTTCCTGACAGCACAAAGAAGACTTTTTCGTTTACATCTATCTTAGGCATTTGCTGTTTCCTTTGTCCGTCTTAACCGTATATGTTCAATATCGCCGCTAAAAAGTTCCCGTAGATCGTTTAGGCCCAGAGCCATAAGGGCCATCCGGTCTATTCCCAGCCCCCAGGCGGCTACAGGCACGTTCACCCCCAGGCTGTCGGTAACTTCAGGGCGGAAGATGCCCGACCCTCCCAGCTCGAACCAGCCAAGTACCGGGTGTTTTATATGGACTTCTACCGACGGCTCAGTAAACGGGAAATAGCCGGGAACATACTTTACTTCATCGGCCCCCGCTACTTCACGTGCGAAAATTTCCAACATACCGAGAAGGGTTCGGAGGTTTACGTCCTCTCCCAGGACTATGCCCTCGGTCTGGTAGAAATCGGGGAGGTGGGTTGCGTCCACCTGGTCGTAGCGGAAACAGCGGACTATGCCGAAGTACTTGCCTGGCACTTTTGCTTTTGGCAGGGTCTTTGCGGAAAGCACAGTCCCCTGGCTGCGGAGTATAAGCCGCTTTGTAAATTCCACGTCGAAGTCGTAACTCCAGCCGCGGCTTCCGGTTCTGCCGCCGTTTTCGTGAGCGGCGGCTACATTGGAAAGCCAGGGCTCTTCGATTGCCCTTGCGTGGGCAAAGCCGCTTTTACCAGGGTCGGCAACGTAGTAGGCGTCGTGAATGTCCCTGGCTGCGTGGAACTGGGGCATAAAAAGCGCATCCGAATTCCAGAACTCAGTTTCCACCACGGGACCGTCGAATTCCTCAAATCCCAATGAAGCGAGCTTGTCTTTTACGTCTTCAAGGAATTGCGCGTAGGGGTTGGTACGCCCCGGCACTAGCCTTGTCGGTGGTACTTTCACGTTATAGGAACGGAAGGCCTTGCCCTTCCAGGAGCCGGTTTCCAGCATTTCCGGCGTAAGGGTTCCGATTTCATCGCCTGTGATCCCTGCGGCCTTAAGCGCGGCGGCGGCCTCTTCGGCGGGGACAGAGCCGTCTTTCGCCACTGTAAAAGCGAAAATCACCTTTTCGCGGTCAATCTGGCGGAACGGCGTGTCGGCGGCTCCGCGTTTTTTGGCGATGTCCGCAATAGTGCTTTTTTCATCGGCGCTTAATGCGGCTTCGGAAATAAGGCCGTCTTGGCTTTGCACCGCTTTTTCCAATAAACCCCTGACAAGACGGAAACGCGCAAGTACCGGATTTTTTGAGTGGTCTTCAAGCTGTTCAAGGGGAATAGTGATGGTCACGTTCTTGTTGTTGTCCATGGCAAGGATGCCCAGTTTGGAAAGGCTGCCAAAAGCGCTGCCAATATCCTTGTTTTCCATGCTCAGTTCCTGGGCAATTTCCGGCAGCCGCTTCAAGGCGGCCTTGCGCTCGATTCCCTTTCGAATCAATTCAAGAATGCGCTCTTCTGGGCTTCCCTTTTCTTTCCACTGCCCGCCAAGGCCCGTCAACTCGTAAAAAACAGCGGTCTCCCGCCGTATTTCGATGATCAAGCCCTTGGCCGCAAGCCACGAAAGGGCCTGGTTGCCGTTTCCGCTTTTTAAACCAAGGTCTTTCTCAATTTTTTCAACCGAAAGCTCATCGCCTTTCTTGTAGGACAGAAGCACCTTCACTTCAAGGGGATGAAGGTTCTTTACCGTAGTTTGAATATCAATAGACATAGGGGGATATTACATTTTTTTGATGTGTTTTTCTATAGTTGCGGGCGGTGCTTAATAGGCCGCAAAGGGAATGATTTCAGTTATCTCTACCCTAAAACGCGCATGGGCTGCCTGGCGGCCAGATTCCATATAAAACAATGGAAAGCTTTCAAGGCTGATAAAGCCGGTTACTTCCTTCGGCCTGTTTCTCTCGCTGCCCTGGAGCATGGCCCGCACCGCTGCCCGGGCGGAATCTTCAAGCGCGTTTTTTTTAATCGCAAGCCAGTTGGGATTCTCTCCGGAACCTCCGAGTGAACTGTAGCCAACAGCCTGGGTAGGCCTGATGTTTCCCTTTTGCCACATTTCAAGCCTGCGGCGTTGGGCGTTTGTAGGACGGTAATCCATCCATGCCGTAAGATAAGTGGCATACCGGTAGGTAGTAGGCAGCAATTCCCAATTTATAAAATCAGCGTGAGTAACATAAAGCCCAGGGTCGCCCCAGCGGATGTCACCAAGGGGGTTAAGATCAAATACCTCTGCAATACCCCTGGCGCGCTCTCCCACATCGTAATGAAATGACCATCCGTAAATCTGCGCGGAAAAAAACATGGCCGCTTCCTGCAACGCACGGCGGTAGGCGGCTTCTATGTCCAGCGGGTATTCCTCGTCCACATAAAAGCCGAAGACGGGCTCAAGCTGTATTCTTACTTCGCCCCTAAGCACATCCTGGGCAGGAAGCAGGAAGGGGAGGAAGAGAAGAATAAAAAGAATCAGGAATAATTTTCGTGGCACGTTTATATTGTCGGTTTTCAAATCACGCTACTGAATGCTAGAAAAAGTAATGCTTAATAATTAAATTAACGCCTATGGATTAATTGCGCTATATATGTGTTGTCAAAAAAGGTAAAGGTTAATAAACTCTTAGCTGTTATGTTTGTCGGCTAATGCTTTTTCCAGCACTTCAACGATTACTTCCCTGATTTCTTTTATGATATCCTTATGAAGACGTTCCATTGAGCTTTCGGGAGAAGGCGGTACGTTAAACAATTCGTAGGCTTCAATGTCGAGCGCAGCGGCTATCTGTTCAAGCACATCGGGAGTGGGGAACTGTCGGGAAAGCTCGATCATAGCAATATATTGAGTAGAGATTCCCGCTTTTTCTGCCAGTTTTGCCTGAGACAAGCCACACTTTCTCCGGTTTTTCTTCAGATTGTTTGCTAATATTTCACTCAAATTTGTCATTTTTACAGTTTGATTTCCACTAAAACGATCATAAAATCTGTTGACATATTGACCAATCAATGATATATTGAATTTTATTAACAATTCATTGTTTGTTTTGTATTGTTTGATAATATTATGAGTAAAATTCAGGTCACACTAGGTGATAGTCCCCATTTTTTCATAAAAATAATAAGGGGTTTTTCTATGAAAAACACAACTAAATTTTTTGAGATTATTGCTTTTATTGCATTAATCGGATTTTCTTTTACAGCTTGTGGGGAAGCTCAAACAGAACAAAAAATAGAGATATACCCTGGGCCTGGTACTGAGTTGTACCGTTCGCCCTTATATGCCGTAGAGGTATGGGATGGAGAGGATTGGCAGAATTCATATACCTATTATGCATCACGTAGGAGTATAACGCTTTGGCATAAAGACAGTAACCCAAGTGTTTCTTTTACAACTATCGGAACCACAACTGAAATTGATATTCGTTTACGTGGTTTACGAAATAAAATTAGTTCGATTCAGATAAGCCCAAAAGCAAAAAAGATTGGCGTTCAAATATCAGACGGTATAGCACAATTTAAGCTTTCCAAGCTTGATAAAGTTTGGATCACCATTAATGACGATGACGCAAACCCTTTATTTGTATGCGCAGATCCGCCTAAGCCGAATATACCGTCAGGAGCTGCATATTTCGGACCGGGGATTCATGAAATCGGACAATTATACAAACCACAAAATGGCCAAACAGTTTATTTGGACGGCGGTGCATGGGTAAAGGGTAACATTGATATACGCGGGTTAGATAATGTAAAAATCATCGGCCCAGGTGTATTATCAGGGGAAATGTGGAGCGGTGAAATGCTAGATGTTATTGGAGATGATAAAGAGTATGAATATATTGCGATATTGGGCGATTACGGAGTAGCAAATATAGGAAATCATTTGGAAGGTGTTACTATTGTAAATACACCTCGTTATTGCACATTTGGCGGATTGAATGTTATACGTAATGTTAAATTACTGTCACCTTGGTATTGGGGTACCGATGGCTTTTATGTATTTCCTGATCGTATAATGCATGAAGGTCTTATTGAGGACTGCCTTGCGTTCGTAGGCGACGATATTTTTTTTCCTAGAGAAAATGCGGGTGGAAATATTACTATTCGTAATTGCCTTGTAGGCACTACTGGTAATAATGTTTTTTGCATGTCGTATTGGGTTTCACCATTGTCAAATAATTATTATGCAAAGGTAGAAAATATTGACATTAAAACATATAATAACGAGGCTATTTTTCAAAGTATTCTGGATGGTAACGCTGACAATGCCGGAATGGGCATACATAACCAAATTTACAAAAATATTCGTATTGAAGGCGATATCGTCTGCCCATTAATCCGTATAGAGAATCGTCTCTATCCTTGGGGTGATACAAAGTCCAGAATTGGAATAAGCAGAAATATCCAATTCATTAATATTACACTTGAAGGTTCACAGAATGGAAAGAGCAGTATTTTAGGCAAGGACAATGATAACGATCACCGGGATTATTTATTTGAAAATGTACGGATAGGCGGGACATTGTTAACAGAAAGCAATTTTAACAACTTTTTTACTATTAATGAGTTTGTTCATGATATAACCATACGATAAATGGTAATCGTATAAAGTTGTCAGGTACCTTTTTTGGTGGTAGGCACCACTTATCCAGGTTTTCGTGGTGGTTCGTGTGGTTAGTGGTAAAATCCTCCATTTATCCGTTATCTCCGCATTGCACGCCAGGGGTTTATGCCGAAGCGGATGACAAAGTAGAGCCAGCCAAAGCCAAAACCTGCCAGGTGGGTAGCGTGGGCTATGTTGCCGCCAAAGCCGGTAAGCATGAGGAAAACTTCCACAGCCGTAAAACCCAGAACCATTACCGGGGCCCTGAGGGGGAGTATTCCCCAGAGGTACATGATTGAATCAGGGAAAAAGGCGGCGAATGCCAGTTGAACCGCAAAGATAGCCCCCGAAGCGCCCATCAGGAAAACAACCGGATTACCGGTAAAGATGTAAACAAAGAATGAAAAAACCCCAGCCAGGGTTCCTGTAAGCAGATAATAAAGCAGGAATTCGCTGCTTCCCATCTTCCATTCCACCTGACGCCCGAACATAAAAAGGGCAAACATATTGAAAAGAATATGAGCAATGGAATTCGGATCATGGACGAACATATAGGTAACAAACTGCCAAATCCAACGCCTTTGCACCACCGCCAGCGGTATCATGGAAAGGCGGGTAATAATCTGCGAGTTTTTGAAAAAAAGCTCAGCAATGTAAACCAGTATGTTTATCCCGATGAGTATGAACACAACATTGTCATTTCTGTAACGGAAAGGCCGTCTTATGATACTCATTTGACCGGATACACCGCTTTTTCGCCGTGGGCGCCAATTACTGTCTGCCGCGCAGGGTCTACGATCAAATCCATACCTTCAAGGGGGATGGCTCCCAAAAGGACTTCTTTTGCGCTTGGCAGTACCATGGCCTGGGCAACGGTTTGACGGTTTTTCCAGTAGATCGTCACAGGCTCTGTTATCTTGCACTTCTCTGTTGTTTCGTTTGCCAGGGGTACCTCATCCTCTCCCTCTATTTCAAGGCCCAATTCCTGCCTGACTGATTCGGTTATTACCAGCGTAAAACAGCCGGTGTCAACCATTGCCCTTACCGTTGTTTGTCTAACTTCCGGCTCTTTTATGCCTCCTCGTCTATAGACCCCCACATCGATTGCATTTTTCAGTGTAATATCTGTATACACAAGTCCCATTCAATTCCTCCGCTTTTTATATTGTACTAAAAAAAGTGAAGATAAGCCACCGGAGTTACATTGCTAATCAACTGCGGTATTCACTCCAAATTCCCGCAAGATTGCCCTGTAATCCTCGATAGTTTCCGCAAGGACAAGCTGGTTCCTCAGGGCGGCGGAACCGGCTTCCCCTTTAAAGCCGGGAGGCGCTTTGGTATAGGCGCAGAACTGTTTCCGCATTTCTTTACAGGCCGCTCTCTCGCCGATGTCTGCGGAAAGCAGGGTCAGATGGCGCATTGCCGCAGCGATACGCTCTTCAAAGCTCGCTGGTGTCCAGAAGCCGGTTGCTAAAAAGGAGCTCGTTTCAGAAAAGATGAAAGGGTTCCCCTCCGCGCCTCTGGCGAACATTACCGCAGCGCAGCCGGTTTCCCGTAGCATGCGTTCCGCGTCTTCTGGAGTATAAAGATCCCCAGAGCCTGTAACAGGAATGTCCAGGCGGGAGACAAGGTCTGCCAGGTGCAGCCAGTCGCTTTTGCCGCCGTAGCCTTGCGCCTTTGTCCTTGGATGGAGGGTTACCATTGCGGCCCCGGCTTCGGCGGATATGCGAGCGCACTCGGCGTAATTCAGGTGCTGTGAATCCCAGCCTGAGCGCATTTTCACTGTAACCGGTACGCCCCCCAAAATTTCGCCGGAAGCGCGGACGACAGCTTCCACAATGCGGCTCAGCAGGGCGGGATCCTTCATCAGCGCGGAGCCCGCGCCGGTCTTAACCACCTTGGGGACGGGACAGCCGCAATTTATGTCCACTGCCTCAGGGTGAAGCGCCGCCAGGGACAGTGCCGCGCGGTACATCACTTGGGGGTCATGGCCGAAGAGCTGGATGGCGTAACGCTTTTCGTTTTCCCCCCGGCGAATCAGATTGTTAGTCGCCTTCCCGCCCCGCGAAAGGGCTTCGGCGGAGGCAAGCTCGGTAAAGGAAAAATCCGCGCCGTATTCTGCGCAAATGGAACGAAAAGCCCGATCCGTGTAGCCGGCCACAGGCGCAAGAAAAAGGTTACCAGGCAGCTCAAGCGAACCAATTTTTACAGGACGGTTAAGGGAAAAAGGCATAATCTTATTGACTTAAAAAACCCAAAAGACCTCTCACGGAGGCACAAAGAACACAAAGAACACGGAGTATTGGGCTTAATTTGTAAATACCGATGCACCATTTTGTCTTTTTTTGATTCAAAAGCCGGGAAATTATGGAAAAATTTCTTATTTCCCTCTGTGTCCTTTGTGTGCTCTGTGCCTTTGTGAGATTAATTTTTATTAAAATCCTCTTATTCGTTTGGTAGGTCGAAGAAGCGGTTTGCGTTGTCCCAAAGGGCAGCGCTTAGTTCCTCTTCGTCCATTTCCAGCATTTCGGCAAGGAAACGCGAGGTAAGGGGAAGGTACTTTGGCATATTTCGCTTGCCTCGGTGATCCGCCGGAACCATAAAAGGGCTCTCGGATTCAATTAGAATCCTGTCAAGCGGAAGCACTTCAACGGTCTCATGCAGGTTTTTGGCGTTCCGGTAGGTCAGGTTCCCGGCAAAAGAAAAGTATAAATTGAGGTCGAGGGCCTTCTTAGCATATTCGGCGTTTTCGGAGTAGCAGTGAAGCACCCCACCTCTGGGCGGAAGCCTGTCCCTGAGTATGTCCAGCACGTCTTTGCCGGCATCCCGGTTGTGGATAATTACCGGCAGGCCAAGTTTTCCAGCCAAATCCAGCTGGGTGATGAAAAGCTCAATCTGGGATTTTTTATCGCCAAACTTCCGGTAATAATCCAGGCCAATTTCTCCAATCGCCACCACCCTCGGCTGCTTGGTATGCTGCTCTATGGTTTGAATCCAGTCCTTGCCCGGGTTCTGAACCTCCGAAGGGGATACGCCCACAGCATGATAGACATTGGACGCGGATCTAAGGTTGTCGTATACTCTGCCAAAATCAGCAAGGCTGTTACATATCGAAACAAGCCTGGTTACCGAGGCTTGCTTCGCTTCCTTAATTACCATAAGCTGCTCAATAGGGTCCTCACAAATAAGCCCTATATGGGCATGAGTATCAAAATATTGCATACATTATTCCATTACGGCGTGATTTTAATCTTCCAAACTGGATATAAAGCAATTATAGCATAGCGCCCTGTCGCCGTCAATGAAAATAATAAAAATTAATTTATCTCCAATATGTCCATAGGTAACAAAATCCTAATCTATACGAATAAATCAGACTAAGCCAAGAGTTATTCGAATAAAATACACTTTATATTCAGCGATATTTTGCATTACACCCCGCAAAAGCGGGCAAAACCCATTTGCTTGGTGAGATTGAGATTCTTCTTTCTTGTGGAAACCATAATTATCTATGCTTTTTTATATGCTTTTAACGAATAAATACAGGTAGGTGTGGGTGAGGACACAGACAAAACAATGTGGAATTCTCCGGCGGAGAAGACTTGTAAATAAAGGCTCGCCTATAAAGTAGAATATATATCTGACCACTCGGTTTTATTTCAGCAGTTTATTTATTGTCCAAAATACCGAGTGGTATCGAACCTTCGGTTCGCGACGGCTTCGTAGCCGGGTTCAACACGTGTTTTGGCTGCGGCCTCGCCCACATCTTCAATGGGTTATATTCTGGTTAATGTGTTTGTTAACCACAGCGATAAATTATGGTTTAAAGAACTTGATTGGTTTTTCATAATATTGTATTGTTTAATACTGCAAAATAATTTTTTGTAAAAATCATTGTATTAATCATAAAAGATTTATCCGGATAGTTGGTCTTGAGGAGGATATTGTTTTGATTAGTACAATAATTATTTGTCCCCAGAAGCATGAGCGTGAGAAAATTGTCTCTCTTTTGTCGGCGGAAAAGAATATTAAGGTATTAGCCCATGGAAAAGACGGCTATGACGCGCTAAAGCTTGTCGGAAGCCATAAACCTGACATTGCTATCCTGTATAATAACCTGGAGTTTGTCGACGGCGAGGAAATCCTTCCTTTGTTGAAGATCCGTTCACCATCGACAGCGGTTGTTATTGTTGTTTCAAAGATAAATGATTATCAGCTTTACAAAGCTGCAGCCTACGAGGTATCGGGAATAGTCAATAAAGAAGCCGACCTGGATTCACTCCCAGGAATTCTGGAAAATGTATATGAAGGCAAGTGCTTTATCAGCCCTGTTCTTGCCAGCAGGGTTATGCGCCTTCTTTGCTCGTTGACCTCAAAAGCCAGTGTCCATGGCTCCGGGGAAAATAAAAGCCAGGCCAGACCGTTGGAATCCGGATATGTGATGTTTCTTTCCGGAGAAGACCCGACAGCATACCTTTCCAGAACAGAGCTGAAAATTCTGGTTGAAATAGGCGAGGGGCACGCAAGCACCGATATTGCCAAAAACCTTGGCCTTGCGGTGGGGACTGTAAGGAATTATATCTCTTCTGTTATGCACAAGACAGGCATGAATAACCGCTCGCAAATGGTCAGATATGCCTATTCATGCGGCCTTGTCCCGTTGAATCCTTTTAAGGAAATCGTATAGAGGATCACTGCGATCCAGATGCACCCCAAAGCCAGAAAATTCTGAATCGGAAAAGATTCGCCAAAAATGAAGAAGCCTGTAATAAACGACAGGGTTGGAGATAAAAACTGTACAAAGCCCAGAGTTGAAAGGGGAAGCATTTTCGCGCCTTTCGCGAATAGGTACAGCGGGAAGCTGGTTACCAGCCCGCATAAAGGCAGAAAAAGCAAAGGTTTCAGGGGCAGTTCCAGAATATATGCAAGGCTGTGCGGGTCAGGAAAAGAGCGGTTTGTTCCAAACGGGATTAATAACAATAAAATCCCGATGGGGGACGCTACCAGGGTTTCCACGCCCAGGGATTCAAGGGCAGTAAAGTGAACTGTCTTTTTTAACAGGCCGTAAAGCGCAAAACTGAATGCCAGGCCTAAAGGAATCCAGGGCGGGCGGCCTGTCAGAATGGTTAAGATCAATACCCCCACAATGGCAACAATAAAAGCCAGCAATTGCAGAATATTCAGCTTTTCCTTGAAAAAAATCATCCCTAAAACTATAGAGAGCAAAGGGTTGATGTAGTAGCCAATCGCGGATTCAATGGTGTGCCCGCCATTTACCGCCCAGATATAAAGTCCCCAGTTAAAAGTGATCGTCAGGCTGGTCAATATAATTGTTATTATTTTTCGCCTGTCCCTATAGAATTTTAGCCAGGAAGTGTTTTTGCTTGCCAATAAAAGGCAGCCAACCAGAAGCAGGGAAAAGATGATCCTGAAACCCAGGATGTGCATGGAGTTTATATCGGACAGGATTTTCCAGTAAATCGGTAGAAATCCCCACAGAAGATAAGCAAAAATCGCAAAAAAAACACCCTTGAAAAATGAGGACTTTTCCATTTTCAACTTATACCCGGAAAAAGCGTTGTTGGGAAGTGTGTCAAGTTCTTTAACGTTGCTTTTCAACCTAAAAAAAGGTATAATCTGAAACAAAAATAGAAATAGAAAACGGAGATACTGGAGGGGAGTCCAGGAGCCTATCGGCTCCTTTAGAGTTTTATGACAGATCAAATTCATAAAAGCAGAGAGAATGGCGCAGAGGACCTTTCCGCCATTTTAAAGTCCGACTTATTTTCCGATCTCCTTGCGGAAGAAGAAAAAATCATAGTAAAAAGAACCGAAATTTTACTGATCCGAAAAGGCCAGCTTTTATTTTCTCCGGGTGAAGACGCAGAACATTTTTATTTGCTTTTAAAAGGGGCTGTCCGTGTTTTTAAACAGAACGAAGGGAGCGCGGCGGGTTTGATGAGGAAAGATGAAATCGCCAGGTTTACCCCAGGAGATATTATTGGCGATTTTGATTTTGCCAGGGCTGCCGATTACGACGCTTATGCGGAAGCCCTTGAAGATTCGACGCTGCTTATGTTCCCCGAATATGGCCTTACGATGGAAAACCTTGCCCTGGAAGAGCCTCATATAAGTACAAGGATACTTCTTAATTCTGCGGCAATGGTGACCGCCCGTATAAAAGCCACAAGGAAACTGATATTTGAAAGCGCCTATTGGGTTCAGGAGCTGCACCGAAAGATTCACGAGGATCCAAGCACCGGTCTATGGAAACAAACCTTTCTCAGCGAAGAAATTAACAGGATACTTGAGAAACCGACGGCCATCATTTTGCTTAAGCCGGATCGTTTTAAGATGCTGGTTGATTCTTTGGGGCATAGCGCCGGGGACGAAGCGATGATAAAAATTGCGGCAGTTCTTAAAGGCATTACCCGCAAGCTGAATAAAGGCTGGGCGCTAAGGTTCAAAAGCAATGAAACGGGCCTCCTCATCAATAAATGCGATATTACCGAGGCAAAATCCCTGGCCAAAGTTCTGGCTGAAGCTGTTGCTGCCCTTCCGCATATTTCCTTGGGCGATGAGGATTTTTATTTCACCGGGACGATTGCCTGGGGAATCTGGCCTACTGACAATAAATCGTGGGATTCCCTTTTTAAGGGAACCTATAAACTTCTGATGGATACCTGGAAGGGGGGGGGGAATAAAGTTGTCCGCTACAGGAAGGAAAAGGCAATATGAGCAGGCGGGCGGCTAAAGCGGATATTTTGGTGCTGAAAAAATCACCCATTTTTTCGAGCCTGAGCAGGCTGGAACTTGACGCGGTTGTTTCTTTTCTTGAGCCCCGAAGCATGAAGAAGGGGGAAGTCGTTTTTAACGAAGGCGCAAGAGGGGAAGAAATGTTCATTATTGTTTCCGGCAAGATCGGAGCCTGGGTTGCCCAGGTCGATGGCACTCAGCGATGGAGTTTTGAGTTAAAAACCGGAGATTTTTTCGGAGAAATGTCAATAATCGCGAATGAAACCAGATCGGCAACCATAGTAGCCCAGGAAGACTTAAAGCTGCTAACCCTGTACGGAGTTGATTTTTACCGCATAGTTTTTGAATATCCAATGATTGGATCAAAACTCCTTAACTCTATCCGAAAAGTACAAAACATATGGTTTGAACAGATATCAAAGCACCTGGGCGATATCATGCGCTGGGGTGAGGTTGCCCGCCGCCGGGCTGTTACAGATGAGCTTACGGGTTTATACAACCGCCGCTTTCTTGAAGAGTCCGCAAGCGAACGCTTTTCGCGGGGGACTCTTGGTCTCCGCAGCGTTTCCCTGATGATGATGGATCTGGATAAAATTCACGAGATCAACGACGTACACGGAACAAAAGCGGGGGATCTGATGTTCATCTCAATGGCGGAAGTTTTGCGCTTCGTTACCCGCGCAGGGGATATATGCGCCAGGCTTTCCGGCGATGAATTTGCCGTCCTGCTTCCGGATGCCGGTACGGACGAGGCAGTTTCGATTGCCGAAAGGGCAAGGGAAAAAATAGCTTCCCGGAAAATCTTCGTTCCGGCCAGGCCCAACAGTACAAAAAATACAGAGGTAAGCATTAGTACCAGCATTGGCGTCGCTACTGCCCCGATTCACGCGAATACCTGGGAAAGCCTGCTTTTGGCTGCCGACGGCGCATTGCGCCAGGCAAAAACACAGGGAAGAAACCAGGTAGTAGTTGCCGGGTAACGACGCTCGGAGGTAAGGTGTCAAAATATAATCCTGAGAAATCTGACCGCTTTAAGAATTGGCCTGAATGGGTTCAGGAATTCGCGGTCAAATACCGTTCAAAGACGGCAAATCTGTACATCGTTCACGGGAACATCAGGGATTTTCTTCCAAAAGAAACAAAGGAAGGTGAATTTATTTTTGCCGAAATCCACCAGTACATCGCTGAAATTATTTTTGGGAACCAGGACATCATCGCGTACTACAACCCTTCCGAAGGCGTTTCTTTTTGCATGGAGGGAATGGCGAGGGAATACGAGACAGTTTTGTCCAGGTGCTTTCCGGGTATCGACGCAAGCGATTTTGTTTCCAGAGAGCCTGAGAAGAGTTTTTTTTATCTTGAAAAATATTTTTTGATGCGCATTCCCAAAGACCGCCGGAGCCCCTGTCCCCGCATGGTGCTTATCATCGATTACGCGGAGTACATTATACCGGGAGGGGATTTGCTCCGAATCTCGGATTCCGACCGCTTTTGCCTTGTTACATTGAACCGCTGGGCTAACAGCACGGAATTTAAAGAAGGGGATGTCTCAATAATTCTGCTTGCGGAAAATCTTATGGATGTTTCTCCGAGGCTTGCCGCTTCTTCTTCCACCGTAACGATAGAGGTGCCTTTTCCCGATGAAGCAGTGCGCGCGAGTTTTCTCCGCTCAAGGGAACGCGAGGGCCTTCTTGCGCTGGATCGGGGCCTTACCGCCGAAGGGGTCGCCTCAGTTACCAGCGGCCTTAACCTGATGAACATTGACAGCCTGATTCAGGAACGTTACGAAGAAAACAAGGCCCTCACCATGGATTACCTCAGCAAGCAGAAAAAGAAAATGATTGAACAGGAAGCGTGCGGGCTTTTACAGTTTATGGAAACCCAATATAACCTGGACGCGGTTTCCGGCCATGATTTTGTCAAGAGGCAGCTCCGAAACCACGCCAAAGCAATTAAGCGCGGCCAGAGTGAGGTAGTGCCGATGGGCTACCTGATAGCTGGTCCTATAGGAACCGGAAAGAGTTTTATGGTGAGCGCCTTCGCCGGTGAAATCGGAATCCCCATGGTTAAATTCGGCAACTTCCGTACCAAATGGCAGGGCGAGACCGAATCCAATCTGGAAAAGGTTCTCAATATCCTGAAGTCCATGGCCCCGGTGGCGGTAATGATCGACGAAGCGGACGCGTATTTGGGCGACCGCGATCAGGAGGGGGATTCAGGTACCAGTAACCGTGTGTTCGCGCAAATAGCGAGCTTTATGGGGGATACCGCTTACCGGGGAAAGATCATCTGGTTTCTTATCACCTGCCGCCCCGATCTTCTCCCCATTGACCTTAAACGCCAGGGACGGGCTGAGGAACACTTTGCCCTCTTTTACCCGGAAACCCTGGCGGAGAAAGTAGCGCTTTTTGAAACTCTGGTGGAAAAGCTCAAGTTCGGGGTTCACACTTTTTCGGTACCCGATCTTTTCAGGAAATACGATCACGAAGTTTCCGGGGCGGAAATAGAGTCCATGCTCGTAAGGGCCATGCAAATGGCTGTGATGGAAGGCCGGACTATGATCTCCAAAAAAGATATGGAAGAAGTAATTGAAGATTTTCGCCCGCCCTATTACCCCAATGCGATCCGTCTTCAGAACCTGGTAGCCGCGGTTGAATGTACTTCCAGAAAAATGGTGCCAAAGCGTTTCCAGCTTGATAATTCCCAAATGGTTCGTGAGATACAGGAGCTGAAAACTCTGCTGGGCGAGAGGAAGTAAAACCTATAACATCTGATACCACGGGATTCGCTGTTACAGCAAAAGATATTCTTCTTTATCGCCATGAGCGCCTACCAGCTCCTGGCTGCAAGGATCCACCATAAGATCCATATTCTCAAGAGGTATTAAGCCAAGAAGAGTTCTTCCATCATTTACGACCCACGGCTGGCAGGTCATTGAACGGTCTTTCCAGTGAACCTCTACCGCCTCGGCTACTTTTACCGGTTTCCTGGTATTGTCCGCCAGTGTCGCCTGTCTTGCCCCCACTACCCCAAGCCCCAACTG